>Ga0180432_10002869_pt1 | contig 25406 bp, 28 predicted proteins | sample SS_ome_10_FD_132414 | JGI IMG/M metagenome (GOLD analysis project Ga0180432, IMG submission 132414) | Hypersaline lake sediment archaeal communities from the Salton Sea, California, USA - SS_1_MS_2 metaG | ecosystem: Environmental > Aquatic > Non-marine Saline and Alkaline > Hypersaline >... | reverse complement strand
TGTTGACAGCGGTTTCATTCCGAGTACAATCAGGGTCGTGCTGGCAATGGTTGTCGGCACGCCGGACCGATCGGCCCGGCAACCATGACCTGAGCGGTAGATTTGTTTGTGCCGCTCGCCTTAAACGCAACGCGAGCGACACGCCCGCGGACAACCAACCTCAACCAAAAGGAACTTACCAATGCCGAAAACCAAACAAGAGTGCCGGATCAAGGGATGTACCGGAAAGGTACACACGCGCGGCGTTTGCTTCCGCTGCTACCGGGCGGCCTATCGCCTGGTTGAGCGCGAGCAGACCACCTGGGACGAACTGGAATCGATGGGGCTGCTCGCTACGACGAAGCGGAGCCCGAATTCTCCGACCGTTCCGCTGACGATCGTGTTCCGGGCGATGAAACTACGGAAGGCCAACTGATGCGATCCGTGAAACGCGAAGACGGCTGGTGGATCGTCGACGTACCCAACGCGCCCGACTGCGGCCCGTACGACAGCAAGCGAGAGGCCGAGGACGATCGGCGGGGTATGGAGCGGTTTGAGAAATTCGAGGATCGGCCCGGGTTCGTGACGGTGGATCGCAAGAGGGACCACCGCCGCGAATCGTAGTCGCGCGGTTCGTGGCGGCGGTTTGTCCAAACTTGGATCGAGTTGCCTTTCATAATCTTACGAGCAAACCCCGAAAGGACACACCATGCAAACCACACTCACCCACCCCATCTTGGCCAGCATTTCGCGGATCGGCGATTCATGGCAACTGAACTGGGACGGACAAACAGATATCGTAGGCCCATACCGTGGGCTGTTTTATCTCTCGCTACTGGTTCACCGGCCGAACCAATCGTTTCCGGCTGATGTTTTGTTTTTGGCCGCCAGCGGGTCGCCACTCCTGACCGAAAGCCAGGATGTTGCGTTGCGGAATCGTATCCGCGTACCCGTCAAGCGGACAATCGATAAGGCCGTCAGGGAAATCTCCCGCTCACGTCTGCCCAAAATGGCCGACCATCTAAAGGCCACCATTCTATCCGGGTGCGAGTTTTCCTATCGTCCGCAGTTAGATGGTGGGCAAGTCGCGTGGCAGTAGGGAACCGCAGTCGAAGGGAACATCATGCAAACCATCTCGGCCAGCATTTCACGGATCGGCGATTCGTGGCAACTAAACTGGGACGGGCGTGCGACCATCGTGGACCCATATCGAGGGCTGTTTTATTTATCGCTGCTAGTGCGTTATCCCAACCGTGACATTTCGGTCACTGCCCTGTTAAACGCCGCGAGGGGCGCCCCGATTGTGCCATTTGGTGAGGACGTCGTTCTCGACGAAGATGGCATTCGCCAACTGAAGAACAGTGATGATCCTGCCGTACAGCAGTATCTAAGAACACATACGTATCGTTTTCATGAACGCCGATCCCCGGACGGTGCCCGCATACTACTGAAACGCACGCTAGATAAGTCCTTGAGATTGATCGAAAAGACGCCCATTGCGGACATGGCTCTCCATCTCAGGGAAAGCATACGCTCCGGAAGATACGTTTCTTACCGGCCAGGCACGCGTGACCGGTTAGTTGTATGGAAATAAGAGTATGTATACGGCGTATACGCGAACTCGTAAACGCCGTTTACACCTCTCTTGATGAGGACGAAGACAAGCCATTCACGTTTTCACCAAAACGAAGGGTATCGATATGCGTGAAACTGATATGCTCGAATCCGATGCGTCCAACCTGGATGTGCTGGACGCCTTGGTAGAGCCGGCCGCCGGGGAACCGAATTTTGCCGGACTGTACATGGGAGACACTGGGATCGCGGGCCCACAAGGCAGCCAAGAGATTCTCGGTGATCCTCTATTACACTCGTGGCACCAGACCACCCAAGCTGAAGACGGGTCAACCGAACAAGCGGACCTGCGGATGGACTTTCAAACCGTCCTCGATCGTCTCAACCCGGAACTGCGGATGATCGCGGCGAAGCTGATGGACGGCCAGGCGCTAACGGCCGATGAAGAGGCACGAATGCCGGAGTTACGGACCGTGTTCGCCGAAGCGGGGATGGAGCCGGAGAGCCGCTATCCGTGCAGCGAACCGGCCGATGAGTATCACGGGCAGACCGAAACATATCTGTCGTCGAGCCAACTGAAGGATTTTCGCCGCTGCCCGAAACTCTACCATCGCAAACAACTCGGGCTGATTCCGCGTAAAGAGTCGGAAGCCTTTTTTATCGGCGAAGCGGGGCACACGCTGATCCTCGAAGGCGTCGAGACGTTCAACGCGAAGTATGCCGTCGGCGGGCCGGTCAATCCCAGCACGGGAAAGCCGTACGGCAGCTTGACCAAGAAATTCGCCGAGTGGGCCGAGGCCCAGGGCAAGCCGGTGCTGACCGAGGATCAACACCGGCTTATCTGGAACATGGCCGCGGCCGTCGATGAACATGCCGAAGCCAAGAAGCTCTTTTCCGAAGGCAAGCCCGAGCAGGTCTGCCGGGCGGAATACCGCGGCGTACCGTGCCAGATTCGCATCGACTGGCTCGCCTCGCGCGGGATCGTCGACCTGAAGACGTGCGACGATCTGACCTGGTTCGGCGCCGACGCCAAGCGGTACGGCTACGCGCACCAGTTGGCATTTTACCGAGCGGTTTACGCCCTGGTGGTCGGCCAGGTCGTGCCGGTGTGGCTGGTGGCCGCCGAGAAAAAAGAGCCGTATCGAGTCGGCGTCTGGAAAGTCGACCCCGAGATTCTCAACCACGCCCAGCGCGAGAACGAAGCCGCCATCGCGCGGCTGACCTACTGCCGGAACACGTACACCTGGCCGACCGACTACGAAGAGGTTCGGGTGTTCGATTACGTCTAGTTTCCTTCCCCACGAACTTCAAGACACACGGAGAGTATGCGCATGTTGGAACGAATCAAGAGCGGCAAGCAGGGCGGCCCGCCGCGGCTGCTGGTATACGGTATCAAGGGTATCGGCAAGTCGTTGCTCGCCGCCGCGGCGCCGAAGCCGATTTTCATCTCGACCGAAGACGGCTTGGGTGAGATCGACTGCGATCAATTTCCGCTGGCAACGAAGTATTCCGAAGTGATCGAAGCGCTGCGGGACCTAGCGACCAAGCAGCACGATTTTCAGACGGTGGTAATCGACTCGGTAGACTGGCTGGAGCGGTTGATCTGGGACCACGTCTGCGAACGATTCGGCATGGACTCGGGTAAGATCGAAAAGGTCGACGATGGCTTTGGCAAAGGCTACACCCACGCCCTGAAGGAATGGATGGAAATCAAAGACGCCCTGTCCTACCTTCGCCACGAGCGGGGCATGACCGTTATCCTCACGGCCCATGCAAAGGTGGAGAAATTCGAGGACCCGGACGTTTCGGCCTACGATCGCTATTCGCCGCGTCTGAATAAGCACGCTTCGGCCACGCTCTGCGAATGGTGCGATGCCGTGCTGTTCGCGACCCAGAAGATCATCACCAAGACCGAGGACGCCGGGTTCGGACGCAAGCGCACGATAGCGGACGGGCTAGGCCAGAACGGCGGCGACCGCGTTCTGCGATGTGTCAACCGGCCATCCAGCGTGGCGGCGAATCGCTACGGACTGCCTGCCGAACTGCCACTTGACTGGCCGACGCTTCATGCGGGGATTATCGGCGGCGGAACGTCCACAAAAGAAGAAGAGGCCGAGTAGGTCTCAAAAAACAGCAACCCCAACCCTTTTAGAGCCAAAAGGAGAACCGTGTTATGGTCGATATGAATGGCTTCGATGCCAACGAAGTAGACCCGGCTGAGGTCTTCAATCCAATTCCGACCGGGGAGTATCCGGCGGCAATCGTCGAAAGCGAGATGAAGCCGGTCAAGTCGGGAAATGGCAACTACATGAAACTCACCTTCCAAATCATCGAAGGCGAGTTCAAGGGCCGCAAGCTCTGGGATCAGTTGTGCCTTCAGCACACCAACGCGGTGACGGTGGAGATCGCACAGCGCAAGTTGTCGGCGATCTGCCACGCGGTGGGCGTGATGAAGCCGCGCGACTCGGTCGAACTGCACAACTTGCCGCTTATGGTCAAGGTGGCGTGCAAGAAGCGCGAGGACACCGGCGAGATCGGCAACGAAATCAAGGGTTACAAGCGGAAGGAAGCGACGGCGGCTGCCGAGGCGGCGCCGCAGGCCTCCGAGAGTACGCCGCCCTGGCAGCGGTCGTAACGTGATCGCTAGTTTCCGACTGCCGTATCCGCCCAGTGTCAACCACTACTGGCGTCACGTCGGGTCGGTTACGAAGATCAGCCGAAAGGGTCGGGCGTACCGCGAGAAGGTCTGCTCGATCCTCTCGGCGGTCGGGGCGGAGCCGATTCCCGGCCCGCTGGCCGTCGACGTCCAGGCATTTCCGCCCGACCGGCGGAAGCATGACTTGGACAACATTCTAAAGGCCCTGTTCGACGCGCTGGAAAAGGGCGGGGCGTATCACGACGACAACCAGATCATGAAGCTGACGGCCGAGAAACACGAGCCGGTCAAGGGCGGTCAGGTGGTCGTCAAGATCGAAAGTTTTGAAGGGAACCGAACATGAGAGTGATTATTTCCGGCGTGTTCGTCATCGACATCGATGACGGCGAACAGTCGCACGCCACCGCGCCGGTTCGCAATCCGCTCGACGAACTGACCCATCGTCTGCGGCAAGAGATGCAACACAGGCGGCCGCATCCCCGGCGGGCCCTGTGTCTCGATGAAGCGAGCGCCAAGGGGAACTAACGTGAAGTTGCGACCCTACCAGAGCGAAGCCGTCGAGGCGGTGTATCGTTACCTGCGCGAGCACGACGATAACCCGTGCGTGGTCATTCCGACCGCCGGCGGCAAGACGCCCGTGCTGGCCACGATCTGCCGGGACGCGGTTACGCGCTGGGGCGGTCGGGTTGCCGTTCTGGCTCACGTCAAGGAACTCTTGGAACAGGCGGCCGACAAGCTGCGGGCGATCTGTCCGGAAGTTTCGGTGGGGATTTATTCGGCCGGGCTGAAGCGGCGGGACACCGAGCAGCCGGTGATCGTCGGCGGCATCCAGTCGGTCTACAAGCGGGCCTGCGATCTGGGCGCCTTCGACCTGGTCGTAATTGACGAATGTTTTCCGGCGGGAACAACCGTTGACGGGCGGCCCATCGAGATGATTCAAGCAGGCGATATGGTCCGGTCGTTCAATCACAAAACACAAGAAATCGAAACGCGGCCGGTACTTGCCGTCTCATCGCGACCCAAACCCGCTCGCATGGTAAGAATCACCCTCGAAGACGGCAGGCAACTAACGTCGACCCCGAATCACCCCTTCTATAACGGAGACGCATATGTCCCCGCGAATACGCTTGTGGAAAATGCAGTGGTTTACGTGCCACGAATGCGGAGCCGACATTCCCGAGCCAACGAACAACCAGCTCAAAGTGTTCGCCAGAGTAGAGCGAATGTTTTGCAGCAAGGCATGCTCACATCGTTTCCGGGGAGCCCTGTCTTCGACTCGGATGAAACGGTTAAATCCGATGAGCGATCCATCCGTCCGCGGGAAGGTGTCGGCAACGATGAAGGACAGGGGGCACAAACCGGTAATTCAAGGCGGGAAGGGAAGGGGCCTGACGCGTCCGCAAAAACAGTTGTTCGCGATGCTCGGCCCGGCGTGGACTCCCGAAATGGTAATCAAGACGGGCCTTCCCAAACGCGACGGAAACGCCACGTGGTACTCGGCCGATCTGGCCCATGCCGGACTAAAACTGTGCGTCGAGATCGACGGCGGCAGCCACAAGACACTGGAGGCCCAGGCCCGAGACGCGAGGCGCAACCGCATCTTGTCCCAGTTAGGGTGGACCACGTTGAGGTTCTCGAACAACGACATTCTCCGCAACATGAATGCAGTCATTGCGAAGATCGAGTCTACAATCTCCAAGTTGAAGGAAATGAAAACTACTTCGCCGAAGGCGTTCTAGTTCACAACTGCCACCTTATTCCGGCGGAAGGCGACGGGATGTATCGGCAGTTCCTGGCGGATGCGAAGATCGTTAATCCCGGCGCAAGATTGATCGGCCTGACAGCCACGCCGTACCGCATGAAATCGGGAATGCTCTGCGGTCCTGACAACCTGTTGAACGCGGTCTGCTACGAAGTGGGCGTGAAGGAACTGATCCGCGACGGGTATATCTGTCCGCTGGTGACGAAGGCCGGCGTGCGGAAGGTCGACACGTCGGGCCTGCACGTTCGGGCCGGCGAGTTCATCGGCAGCGAAGTCGAAGAGTTGATGGACACCGACGAACTGGTCGAGGCGGCCTGCCGGGAGATCGTCGAGCGGACGGCCGATCGCAACTCTTGCCTGATCTTCGCCTCCAGTATCGCGCATGCCCGGCATATTCAATCGGTGCTGCAAGACAAGCACGGCGTTGAGTGCGGGTTCGTCTGCGGCGATACGCCCCCGGGTGAACGTGCCGAGACGTTGGCCAGATTCAAGGGCGAAAAGGTCCCGGCGAATCTGTTCAACGATTCTCGCCCGCCGCTGAAATATCTGGTCAACGTCAACGTGCTGACGACCGGGTTCGACGCGCCGAATATCGATTGCGTGGTGCTTCTGCGACCGACCAACTCGCCGGGGCTTTACTACCAGATGGTCGGCCGCGGCTTTCGGTTGTTCCCGGGCAAGGAAAACTGCCTCGTCTTGGACTTCGCCGGGAACATCTTGCGACACGGCCCGGTGGACGCGATCCAGATTCGCACACCGAAGAGTGGAGGCGGCGGCAGCGCGGGCGAAGGGCCGGCCAAGGAATGCCCCGAATGCCGGTCGGTGATTGCTTGTGGATACAGCGTTTGCCCCGACTGCGGCTACGAGTTTCCCAATTCGGACGAACCGAAACACGATGCAAAGGCCAGCGAGGCGGGGATTATCACCGGCCAGGTCACCGACACCGAATACACCGTCCGCGACATCTTCTATTCGGTCCACACGAAACGCGGCGCCGACGAAGACTCGCCCAAAACGATGCGCGTCGACTACGACGTCGGCTTTCACGACTATCGGTGCGAGTGGGTCTGTCCCGAACACGACGGCTTCGCCCGGCGAAAATTCGTCAAGTGGTGGTCGGAGCGGTCGGACGATCCGATTCCGCCGACGGCCGAGCGGGCGGTGGATATCGCTTCGGCCGGCGGCCTCTGCCAGACGAAAGCGATTACCGTCCGCAGCGTGGCCGGCGAGCGGTTCGACACGATCATCAATTACGAACTGGGCGAGAAGCCGGAGCCGGTCCCGATCGCGGTTGCGATGGGTCTTGCCGAAGAGGAGATACCGTTCTGATGGCCAAGAACAGAAAAACGGTCGACCGTCGTATGGGCGTGGTGTTTTCCGACACGCACGTTCCGTTTCAGGACAAGCACGTCTGCAAAATGCTTCTGGCGTTCATCCGCGAGCATCGACCGGGGACGATCCACCTGCTGGGCGACATTGCCGATTTCTACTCGATCAGCCGGTTTGCCAAGGACCCGGCGCGGAAAGAGGACTTGCAACAGGACCTCGACGCCACGCGGGATTTCCTTCGCCAGGTGCGTGAGGCGGCGCCGGGTTCCCGGCTGATCTTCTCGGAAGGCAATCACGAGTTTCGGCTGCGGAACTACCTGCGGACCGAGGCGAAGGCCTTGGCGCTGTTGCGGGCGTTGCGGCTGGAAAAGCTGTTGGACTTCGCGGCGCTGAAGATTCGTTATCGGCAGCACGACAAGCCGTATCGCGTGGGGTCGCTGCTGTTCACGCACGGCCAATTGGCCCGCAAGTGGTCGGGGTATTCCGCGCGTGGCCACTTCGAGAAGTACGGCTGTTGCGTGATCCACGGCCACACGCATCGGCTGGGCGCGTTTTACCATCGCGATATTTCCGATACCTACGCGGCCTGGGAGAACGGGTGTCTGTGCGATCTTAATCCGGACTACGTAACCGCCCCGGACTGGCAGCACGGCTGGTCGGTCGTCTGGACGCACCGCGACTACTTTCATGTTGAACAGGTAGCCGTCGTGAAGGGCCGCTACAACTATCACGGCAAGGTCTACGGCCGGAAGCGGCTTTCGGCGACGGCGCTGTTCGAGGTCGAGGATGTGGGGGTGGCGTGATGATCTGCACGACAGAAACAACCGATTGGCACAACTGTTACGAAGACAGTTGGAAGGGTGTGATTACGCCCGAAGCGTTCGCACACCCGGCGAAGTTCGCCCGCGGGCAGATCGAGCGGATCATCGATTGCGGCCTCCAACAGGGATACTGGAAGCCGGGCAACACGATCGGCGATCCGTTCGGCGGGGTCGGGACCGGCGGGATCGTCGCGGCATCGCGTGGCCTGCGCTGGGTTGGCGTCGAGTTGGAAAACCACTTCGTCGAGTTGGCCCGCCGCAACTTCGCGAAGCATCGTCCGATGTGGAAGGCGGCCGGCGATCCGCTGCCGATGATCCTGCAAGGCGATTCTCGCGAGTTCTCGCGGCTTGTCAGCGGATGCGATGCGGTCGTGTGCAGTCCGCCGTATGCCGAATCGGTGAAGGGAAAACACAAGGAAACCGAAACGGCCAAGCAAAGTCGCAATAAGCGGAAAACGGCCGGCGGATCGCTCGGCCAGTCGCAACGTCACGGCGGGTACGGCGTGGGTGAAGGCCAGATCGGGGCGATGAAGGAAGGCAAGTTGGATGCCGCGGTAACGAGCCCACCGTACGAGTCTTCGCTTAACGCCGGCGGGCCAGATACACAAAATCCCGACGGTTACCATCGTCGCATGAGGAATCTTAAGCAGAGTTACGGCACGACTACCGGCCAAGTCGGAAACACTTCCGGCGAAACCTACTGGACAGCGATGGAGACGGTGTATTGGCAACTGCACTTGGCGGTAAAGCCGTACGGAGTGGCCGCGATCGTTGTGAAGGATTACGTCAAGAACAAGCGGCGCGTGCCCCTTTGCGACTTGACGTGCCAACTTCTGGATTCCATCGGCTTCGACGTCTTCAACCGAACCCGCTGTTGGCTGGTCAAGCGCGAAGAACATCCGAGCCTGTTCGGCGGGGAGCCGATCGTCACGACCACCGAACGGAAATCGTTCTTTCGCCGGTTGCACGAAGCCAAGCTGTCGGCCGATGACCCGAGGCGGATCGACTGGGAAGAAGTGATTTGGGTGAGGGTATGAAGAAGATAATTTACCGCGAAGGAACACAAAAAAGAAGGTAGCTTCTTCTCGCTCTTTCGCGGTGGATTCCAATGAGAAAGGAAGACCAATATGCACGACAGTGGGAAACGTCAATCGTTCGCAACCGGCGCCGTCCGCGATGCGGCCGAGGAAAAGCCGCGGCCGGACCTCTTCTCGCCGTTTGCTGAAGAGCGGGTAGGGGAATGGCTTCGCGCGGGAGCGGTGAAGTATTCCGAACGCAACTGGGAACAGGGTATCCCGGCCAGCCGGTGTTTCGCCTCTCTCCGCCGGCACGTGATGCAGTATCACCAGGGCGACCGGTCGGAAGATCACCTGGCGGCCGTGATCTTCAACGCCATGGCCATCATTCACTACGAAGAGATGATCCGCCGCGGCGTGCTGCCGGCTGAGTTGGACGATATGCCGACGTATCAGGCGGACCTCGTACCGGCGGAAGCGGCTTGCGATGTGCCGGCCCCGGTGTCGGAAGGCGTTCCGGAATGGGAAAGAAAGGCCTTCGATTGCGGTTCCTGCGGGCGTCATTTTTCCTTGCAGTACCATCCCGATTACGCACAAGAGCCGCAGTGCCCCTTCTGCGGGAACCGATTGCCAGAGGAAACCTGATGTGGCTGTACTTCCCTGCATCTCACTGTTCGCGGGCTCGGGCGCGCTCGAAAGGGGCGTGGCGCAAGCGGTCGCGCCTGACGCGGTTCGCCCGGTTCTGTACGTGGAGAGGGAAGCATTCGCAGCCGCGTACCTGGGCGAAGCGATTCGCCGGGGGCGGCTGGATGACGCGCCTGTGTATAGCGATGTCACGCGGATTCCAGGGCGAGTGCTCGAATCGCTACGGAAAATGGCTCGACGATACGCTTGCGTCCTTACGGCCGGCTTTAATTGCCAGCCCTGGAGCGCCGCCGGAAAAGGACTCGGAGCCGCCGACGCCCGGTGGCTGTGGCCCCATATCGCACGCATCGTTCGCCAGGTTCGACCGGCGATCGTCTTCCTGGAAAACGTGCCTCCCCTTGTTTCCCGGGGAGGACTCGGAATCATTCTCGGGGACCTGGCCGAAGCGGGGTACGATGCGGCGTGGGGTTGTTTCGCGGCTGCCGAAGCGGGCGCCAGTCACAAGCGGCAACGGGTGTTCGTGTTGGCCGACCGCAACAACGGATACGGGTGGCCGGAAACAGAAGTTCGCGCAAGGCGGGACGCCCCTGCAACTGACGGCGTCTCGATGGCCGACGGCTATGACTCCCTCGGGTGGCCGGAAGCAGAGAAATTTTCGCACAGGCAGCATACCACTCGATATGGCAACTCGCCAATGGCCGACGACCGCGGCAACGGACGGAACCAAGGCGCCGAAGTGTTATGCGGGCGGGAATCCGAGCTTGGCGACTGCGAGCAAGCAGTGGGACCCCGCCGAACTCTGCCGGCTTTTGCACCGGGCCCTGACGACCGAGACGCCTGGGCCGAAGTCTTGCGGGCCGGACGATGGGACTTGCTGCCCGCCCTCCCCGCCGAACTTGCGGCTGAATCCCCGGTTCCAATTCTGGCTGATGGGCTGGCTGGAGCCTCGCGAGTTGATCTGTTGCGACTCGGCGGAAACGGAGTCGTTGCCGAGTGCGCGGCGATCGCGTTCCGGGAGTTGTGGGGTGAACTGAATCCACCGCAAGAGAACTCAAAGAACGCGAAAGAATCATAAATGCGAGCTCCGACGCGAACCGTATGGCCGAAAGACTTGACTATTTGGCAGAGCGGCCGGACCGGTTATCTATCCGTGCCGTTCACGTGGTTGCTGCCGAAGGCTCGTGAGTACGTGCTGCAAGGCGATCTGTTCGCCAAACGCTGGATTGTCGGCGGACCGGCGGTGCGGTTGATGCCGTGGTTCTTCGATGGCGTGCCGAATGTGAAGATCGGCGACTATGCGAAGGGCGTCCTGCAGCGCGTCAACCCGATGGCGACGCGGACAACGGTCGGGTGTCCGCGGCGGTGCAAGTTCTGCGGGATCGGCCGGCGAAAGATCGAGGGCGAGTTTCGAGAGTTGGACGATTGGCCCAATTTGCCGGTCATTTGCGATAACAACCTGCTGGCGGCCAATGTGGCACACTTCAAGATCGTAATCGATCGGCTCGTACACTGGCAATGGTGCGACTTCAATCAGGGTCTCGACGCCAGGCTGTTGACGCCTTGGCACGCCGAACAGATCGCGCGAATCACGGTACCGATGGTCCGGCTGTCACTCGACTCGGATGCCGACCGGGAGGCCTGGACCACGGCGGTCGATCGATTGCGAACCGCCGGCATCGCAAAGAAGCGAATCCGTACCTACGTTCTCTGCGGCCTTTCCGGCGGACCGGAGGCCGACTGGGCGCGATGCGAGTTCGTCGAGTCGTTCAAACTCCGGGCGCTGCCGCAGTGGTATCACCCGCTGGATGCGATGACGTACGGGGCGGTGACTCCGGAGCAAGAAGCGATGGGTTGGACTAAGCAGGGACAACGGCATTTGATGCGGTACTACTATCAGCATACGGGCCGGCCATTGGCACAAGGGGCGATATGACGGACCGAATTCAAGCTGCTCAAGATTACCTGAAACGCGGGCTCGTTCCGATCCCGATTCCGGCGGGCCAGAAGGGGCCGCGGTTGCCGGGCTGGCAGAAGCTGCGCCCTAGGGAGGCCGATCTATCGATATTATTTGGCAGCGCCGGCAATATCGGCCTGTTGTTGGGCGAACCGTCCGGCGGACTGATCGACGTCGATCTTGATTGCGAGGAAGCCCGGGAATTGGCCGACCAGTTTCTGCCGCCTACGCCGGCGGTTACCGGAAGGCCGTCGGCGCCGGGTTCGCATCGCTGGTATTTCGCTGACGTGGAGACGAAGAAGCACGCCGATCCGGTCGACAAGACGATGATCGTCGAGTTGCGAGGGACCGGATGTCAGACGGTTGTGGGGCCGAGTATTCACCCGTCGGGCGAACCGTACGACGTGTTGAACGCCGAGCCGGCCCGCGTGTCCGGTCCGATGCTGGCCGCTTGTGTCGAAGCGTTGGCCAAAGCGGTGGTCAAGGCCCGGCATGGTGAGCAGTCGCCACCGGAGAGGCGGCCCCAGGCGGCCGAGGTCCGCCCGTGTGGCGAGCCTTTGGCACAGGGAGAACAAGACGTCGAGCGACGCGCGATCGCCTACCTGGCCGCGCTGCCGCCGGCAATCAGCGGTTCCGGCGGACATCCGGCGACGTACACGGCGGCCACGGCTTTGGTGCATGGATTCGGCCTGGAGCCAGATCGGGCCTTTCACCTGTTACTAAGCGAGTATAACCCGCGCTGTCAGCCGGAGTGGTCAGAGCGGGAGTTGCGACACAAGGTCGAGGACGCGGCGAAGCGGGAGCACGATCGGCCGTATGGTTGGCTGCGCGATACTCCGGCGGCGCCGGCGGAGGAATATCCGGACGTGGATTTATCGCAATTTCGGCTGTGTAAATCGGAGCCGGAACCGGAAGAGCCGGACCGACCGGACGATCCGGGGCCGATTCCCGATGACTTGATGCGGGTGCCCGGGTTCGTCGGCGACGTGATGGAATTCTGCCGGCAAAGTGCCCGCTATCCGAGCGTGCCGCTGGCGTTCTGCGGGGCGATGGCCCTGCAATCGTATCTGTGCAGTCGCAAGGTCCGCGAGGAAGGCGGCCTGCGCCCGAACCTCTACATGCTGGCCCTGGCCGGATCGGGACACGGCAAGGCGTATCCGCGCAAGATCAACTCGCACATTCTGGGTCAGATCGGGCTGGCCGCGGCGGTCGGTAACCAGATCGCAAGCGGTCAGGGGCTCGAAGACGAGATGTTCGTGCATCGGAAGATGCTTTACCAGACCGATGAGGTCGACAACATGCTTCGTTCGCTCTCTTCGTCGAAAGAGGCGTATCATAGCATGCTGTTGGCCATGCTGTTGCAGCTCTATACCGAGGCCGATGAAACGCATGCGATGCGGACCAAGGCGCGGGCCAAGGGGCAGGGGGAAGAGATTCGCGGCGAGATCGATCAGCCGGGGCTGGTGATCTTCGGGACCGCTACGCCGGAGTGCTTTTTTCAGGCGATGAGCCCGAAGCTTTTGACCAACGGGCTGTTCTCGCGGTCGATCATCGTCGACGTGGGTAAGCGGGGCCGAAAGCAGCGTCCGCGAGATGTAGGGGCGATGCCGGAACGCCTGATCGAGGTGGCCGAGTGGTGGCGGGATTACAACCCGGAACCGGTTCACCCGACCACCGGCCGGAAGCCCGACCTGGGCGATGAGCATCCCACGCCGGCCGTGGTGCCCTACGAGGGCGAGGGCTTCGCGGTGCTGGATGAACTCGGTACGCAAGCCGACGACGAATACGACGCCGCCATGGCCGGTGGGGATCGGGTACGGGCCATCTTGTGGACTCGCGTCTGTGAGAACGCCACCCGGCTGGCGCTGGTCTATGCGTGCAGTCGGGCTCACGAGAACCCGCGGATCGATCGTGAGGCGGCCGAGTGGGCGTCACGATTCGCCCGGCACCTGGCCGACCGTATGCTGTTCCTGGCCAGTTCGCACGTGGCGGAGAATCCGTTTCATGCCGAGTGTTTGAAGGTGCTGGAGAAGCTGCGTAGTGCGGGTGGTGAACTCCCGCATAGCGTGTTGATGAAGCGGATGAAAGTTAACGCGAGAGACTTTCAGCAGATCGTGGAAACGCTGATGCAGCAGAATGATATCGAGCCTGACGTCAAGGCGACCAAGGGGCGAACGAGAACGGTGTATCGTTTGTGCCGGGTGAAGGAAGGTTGAAAGAAGGTGAAAGAAGGGGCTCTTATGGTGGGTGCTGGCTACATCGCAGGTAAGCTTCTTTCACCTTCCTTCACCCCTTTTTTCACCCCCCAAAAAATTGCATAAGTCCCTATACATATAAAGAAAAGAGAGAGAAATACTTAATCTTTCACCGGGGGTCGCGCGGGGGAAATTTTTGGCGTTTCCGCGTGTAAGTGAGGGGGGTGAAGGAAGTTTGGTGAAAGAAGTTAGTTGCCACCCACTAGCAGGGACCCGAACGGGGGATCACACCACCCGTTGGGTGGGTCCTTCCCGGCCGATGGAAGCCGCCCCCTAGCCGTGGGAACAGTCACAAAACCATACAGAGTTTGTTGCATGCCACAAGACTACCCAGAACGAAAGCGACGACAAGCTGAGCGGAATGCGGCAGTTGTCAAAACTGGACAAGATATTGGCACTGCGCCGGAGTGCAAGGATTCCGTACGGCGTGCGGCGGCGGTTGGATCGTTTCGCATGTTTTGCGAGACCTACTTCAGCGAAGTGTTCTACCTACCCTGGTCTGAGGACCATTTGAAGGTCATCGCCAAGATCGAACGGGCGGTACGTACGGGTGGGTTGTTCGCGATGGCCATGCCTCGCGGAAGCGGCAAGACGGTCCTGTGTCAGACGGCCGTTCTGTGGTCGGCCCTGATCGGAGCAACCCCCTTCGTCACGCTGGTTGCCGCCAGCGCCGACCGGGCCAAAGACCTCCTAGAGAACATCAAAACGTGGCTCGAAACGAATGTTCTTTTGGCGGACGATTTTCCCGAGGCTTGTTTTCCGATCAGGTGCCTTGAACGCATCACCAACCGGCAGAAGGGGCAGAAATCCAACGGAGAGCCGACACGCATCGAATGGGTGGCGGACAAGATCGTACTACCTACGATGCGGGACCCAAAGACCCTGGAACTATTTAAGACCTCCGGCGTGGTGATCTCGTGTAGCGGCATGAAGGGTGGCGACATCCGCGGCCAGTTGCATGCCCGAGCAGACGGCCAGGTAGTTCGCCCCCAGTTGGTTTTGATCGATGACCCGCAGACAACCGAATCAGCCTGGTCGCGCACACAGACACAACGCCGTGAAGCAACCCTGTCCGGCGACGTCCTGGGTATGGCCGGCCCAGGTAAGAAGATCGCCGGGCTGATGACGTGTACTGTGATCCGGCCGGATGATATGGCTGATCGCTTACTCAACCGCGAAAAACATCCGGAATGGCAGGGCAAACGGACCAAGATGGTCTATTCGTTCCCCAGCAATGAAAAACTTTGGGACCGCTACGCCACGATTCGTAGTGACTCGCTACGCAATGACAGCGACGGTTCGGAGGCGACTGCGTTCTATCGCGAGAATCGGACGGCGATGGATGAGGGCGCCCGGATCGCGTGGCCGGAGCGTCATAACGAGGACGAACTCTCGGCCATCCAGCACGCGATAAACCTGCGGTTGCGAGATGAGGCGGCCTTTTTCGCCGAATATCAGAACGAACCGCTGCCAGAAGACACGCTCGACGAAGAGGAGCTCACCGCCGATCAGGTGGCGATGAAGATCAACCGGCTGCCGCGTGGCGTGATTCCGATCGGCTGCAACCACCTAACGATGTTCGTCGACGTACACCAAAACCTCTTGTATTACACCGTGGCCGCTTGGGAGGATGATTTCACCGGCTATGTGGTTGATTACGGCGCGTACCCGAAGCAGCGGAAAACCTACTTCACCCTGCGCGACGTTCGCAACACACTGGCCACCGCGGCCGACGGCGCCGGGTTGGAGGGCTCGATCTACGCCGGGCTGGAGGCCCTCACGAACCCCATTCTGGCCCGCGAGTGGAAGCGTGACGACGGGGCCATGATGCGGATCGATCGCTGCCTGATCGACGCGAACTGGGGCCCGATGACAGAAGTGGTCTATCAGTTCTGCCGTCAGAGCACCCATTCTGCCGTCGTGATACCCAGCCACGGCCGCTTCATAGGTGCCAGCAGTGTTCCCATGTCCGAATACAAGCGCAAACGTGGCGACCGTGTGGGCCACAACTGGCGAATTCCCAACGTGCAGGGTAAGCGTTCAATCCGCCATGTTGTTTTCGACACCAACTATTGGAAGTCTTTTTGCCACACCCGCCTGGCCATCGCCATGGGGGACCGGGGCTGCCTTTCGTTGTTCGGAGCCAAGCCGGAGGCCCATCGGCTGTTTGCCGAGCACATCACGGCCGAGTACCGGGTCCGGACCGAGGGCCGCGGCCGTACGGTTGACGAATGGAAGCCGCGGGCCGAGAAGCCGGATAATCACTGGCTCGACTGCCTGGTAGGCTGCGCGGTGGGTGCCTCGATCCAGGGGGCTTCGCTGAAGGAAACGAGCGCCGTAGGGAAGCGAGTGAAGCGGAAGCGAATCAAGCTTTCGGAATTGCAGCGGGAGAAGCGATAACCCCCCATCTGACGCCAGCCCGTATACAGCGTATACGCATATCGGTAAACGGCGTTTACACCTCTCTTTATAGAGAGGTGTTCTTTCATGGCTGACGATCTCGACTCCACCATTCGCGAAGCCGCTACCGGTCCGAAGCGAGCCACCATCGACGGGCAAAGTGTCGAGGGGCACTCGCTACCGGATCAGATCGCGGCGGACAAGCATTTAGCATCAAAGCGAGCGACTCAGTCCACGGGCCTCGGCATCAAACTGGCGAAGATCAGCCCCGGGGGAACCGTTTGATGTGGTGGCCTTTTCGCCGTAAGACCAAAGCCCGGTTTTCCGTCTCGGACTATATCCGGGCACGCTACGACGCCGCGCAGACGACCGACGAAAACGCCCGGCACTGGGCAATGGCCGATGGGCTCTCCGCCGATGCGGCGATGACGCCCCACGTACGGCGAACGCTCTGCAAACGTGCCCGTTACGAAGTGGCCAACAACTCCTACGCCAAGGGAATGGTACTGACGGTTGCGGGTGATTGCGTGGGGACTGGGCCGCGGCTGCAACTGCTGACGGAAGATAATGAGGCGAACCGGATTGTTGAAAAGTGGTTTGCAGACTGGGCCGCGGCCGTCGATTTGGCCGCGAAGCTTCGCACGATGTTCATGGCGAAGGTAACCGACGGCGAAGCGTTCGCGCTGTTGTTTACCAACCCGCATCTCGACCATCCCATCAAACTTGATCTTCGGCTGATTGAAGCGGACCAAATAGTCACGCCGGTAACGGCAATCAATCGCCCGGACGTGGTAGACGGAATCGAGTTGGATAGTTTTGGAAATGTTCGAGCCTACCACCTTTTGCACGAACACCCCGGCGCCTACGGAATTGGGCCGGCGTTCGTCGACAGCGAGGAAATCCCCGCAGCGTCGATGATTCATTGGTTTCGCGCGGACCGGCCGGGTCAACATCGGGGCGTGCCGGAAATCACGCCGGCCCTTCCGCTGTTCGCTCAACTTCGCCGCTACACGCTGGCCGTGTTGGGTGCGGCCGAAACGGCGGCCGACTTCGCGGCAGTGCTTTACACGGACGCTCCGGCTGGCGATGAGATAGCTTCGGTCGATCCGCTCGATGTGATCGAACTCGAAAAGCGGATGGCGACCACGCTGCCCGACGGCTGGAAACTCGGCCAGATCAAGGCCGAACAGCCGGCCACTACGTACACCGAGTTCAAGCGCGAAATTCTAGGCGAAATCGGCCGCTGCTTGCAGGTGCCGATCAACGTCATCACGGGCGATTCGAGCCGGCACAATTACGCCAGTGGGCGCCTCGATAAACAGACCTACTACAAGAGCCTTCGGATCACGCAATCGCACATGGGCCAAGCGGTGGCGGACCGCATCCTGGCGGCATGGATCGAGGAAGCGGCAACCTTCGAGGAGTTGGCTTTTCTTCGGGGGCCGCGAGTGCCGCTGCCTCACCAGTGGTTTTGGGACGGGATGGAACACGTCGACCCGGCTAAAGAGGCCAACGCCCAGGCAACGCGGTTGGAGAACAACACGACCACGCTTGCCGATGAGTATGGCCGGCAGGGCAAGGACTGGGAGACCCAACTTTGCCAGCGAGCGAAGGAAAAGAAACTCATGAGGGAACTGGGGCTCGAAGCGAAAGAATCGGTTCCGCCAAACTCCGAAAAGGAAAAACAAGATGCCCAACAGCGTCAAGTCGCCTGAATTCGTCGAGTTCTCCGCCGTGCCGACCATCGAAGCGGCTGCCGGCGAAAAGGAACTGCCGCGGTTTTCGATGGTTGCCTATTCGGGCGGCGCGATGCGCCTGGCCGGTTTTCCTCACGCGGTGGTAGTCGACTTGGGCGGCCTGGACGTTCCCGACCAGTCGGTCCCGATCCGGTTGGATCACAAGCCGAGCCAAGGTGTCGGCCACACGACGCGAATCGAGGCCCGTGGCGGAAAGCTTGTCGCGGAAGGCCTCATCAGCCGTGACACCTCGTGGGCACGCGACGTGGCCCGCAGCGGAAGCAACGGGTTCCCGTGGCGGGCCAGTATCGGCGGCCCGGTAATCAAGGCCGAGTTCGTGTCGGCCGGCCGGAACATCGAGGTCAACGGCCAGTCGTTCGAAGGACCGTTGCACGTGGTTCGCCGGATGACCCTGAAAGAAATCAGTTTTGTCGATAACGGTGCGGACAGTGACGCCAGGGCCGTCGTGTCCGCCCAATCACCCGAAGAGGAGAAACAGAACATGCCCAAAGCGAACGAAGACAAGAAGGAAGCTTCCGCCGACAAGAAGTCGAACGTTACGGACACTCCCGAGAAGCTCGAAGCGAGTGGTGCGGGTCAAGTCGACGTCGAGGCCATCAGGGCGGAGGGGGAGGAAAGAGCGCGAAAGCGGTTCCTCGTGATTGACCAACTCTGTTCGGAACATCCGGACATTAGGGCTCAAGCTCTCGAAGAGAAATGGGATGAAGATCGCTGCGCCAGGGAAGTGCGTGCTGCGATTCAAGAGTCGCGTCCCTCGGCACCGGCCGTGCACGTTCCGGCCGACACCTTCGGACCGCAAGTCTTCGAGGTGGTTGCGCTGTCGGCTTCGGGCGTTACGACCGCCACACTTGAGGCGTCATACTCCGAACAGACGCTCGAAGCGGCCGACAAGCTCCGGGGCGTCGATCTGCAAGAATTCTGCGAGTTGGCCAGCGGGGAGCGCTTGCCGCGGTATCGTCGAGATGCGACCGGCTGGTTGAGGGCGGCATTCAGCACTACGAGCTTGCCGAACATTCTGGCGAATGTGGCCAACAAATCTCTGCTGGAGGGTTACAACTACGTCGAAGACGCCTGGCGGCGAATCTGCAAGATCGCTTCGGTCAACGACTTCAAGGAACACAGCCGGTATCGCATGACGGACAATTTCGTGTTTCAGAAGGTCGGCCCCGACGGCGAACTGAAGCATGGAAAGGTTGGCGAGCAGCAGTTCGGGCAAAAGGTCGACACGCACGGGATCATGTTCGCCCTGACTCGGCAGATGATTATCAATGATGATCTGGGCGCCTTGACCGAGATTCCGCGCCGAATCGGCATGGGGGCAGCCGAGGCGATCGCCGACGCCGTCTGGGGATTGTTTCTCTCCAATCCCGTGCAGAGTGACGGCCTGAAGTTCTTTCACGCCGATCACAACAACTACCTCGCCGGCGCCGACACCGCCCTGACGATCGACGGCCTAACCATGGCCGAGGTGGCGTTTGCCGAGCAGACCAAGCCCAACGGGCGCCCCTTGGGCGTGCCCGCGAGATTGCTGTTGGTGCCCACGGCATTGAAGGTTCCGGCCGAACAACTCATGACCGCGCTGCAGGTGAACGAAACCACTACGGCAAACAAGGCAAAGCCGGCCAACAATCCGCACGCCGGAAAGTTTGAAGTCGTCTCTTCGGCCTATCCCAGCAATACCACATTCCCGGGTGCGAGCAACAAGGCGTGGCATCTCCTGGCCGATCCGAACCGTCTGCCGGCGATCGAAGTCGCGTTCCTCGGTGGCGTCGACCGCCCGACCGTTGAGCGAGCCGACGCCGACTTCAACACGCTGGGCGTCCAGTATCGCGGCTATATCGACTTCGGTGTTCGCGAGCAAGACTACCGCGGTGCCCTGAAGATGAAGGGCGAATCGTAAGCCAAAAGGCAGAATTCTCTCGATGGGGCGGGAGGCACACGTACCGCCCCATCGATTTCGTGCAGCGTAAGGCGCTAGAACCAAACAAGTCTCAAACAGAAGGAGCATAAACGTGAGTGTTCATTTCGTGCAAGAAGGCAAGTCGATCGATCATACGCCCGGTTCGGCCGTCTCGGCCGGCGACGTGGTCGTGCAAGGCGACCTGATCGGCGTGGCCAAGTTGGACATCGCGGCCAACGCGCTGGGCGCCCTGGCGATTGTCGGCGTGTTCGACTTTCCCAAGGTGACCGGTGCGATCAGTGCCGGTGACGAAGTCTTTTGGGATGACGACGGCGATCCGGTAGGTGGTACGGCCGGCAGCGGTGCGGTCACGAAGACGGCCGCCGACGGCAAGTACTGTGGTGTGGCCATCGCGGGCGCGGCCGAGAGTGCCGAGACGGTGCGGATCGTCCTGCAATCCCTTCCCGCGCTCACCGGCGACGTCGTTTCCAACGGCAACTCGGCAACCCTCGACGACGCGCACGCCGAGCAGTCGGTAATCGTTCCCGTCGAGGACCTGGCGGCCGATGGCGACATCGCCGCGCGTCCGATCTTCGTCCACCCGCGGGCGGTGACCATCGTTTCGGTGGGCATCCTCACCCAGGGATCGCCGGCCGGCGTCGACGATGCCAACACGGCCGTGCTGGCGCTGAAGGACGATGCGGCCAACACGATCCTCACCAAGACGTACGACACGGCGAACCAGCCGCCCGACGGCGACTACGAGGACTTGGGTACGCCCGATGCGACCCACAAGGTTCTTGCGGCCGGCGAACACGTCACGCTCGACGTGACGCAGGGCACCACGGCCGACCTTCCGGCCTTCAGCCTGGTGATCCGCTACATCCCGACGAACGCCGCGTAAGAGACCTTCCCCGTCATGAACATGCTCGCGAATGCGGCTGATTGGCTCACCGAACAACGGCATGAGCACCTGACCGACGCCGTCACGTATTGGCGTGGCGGCGCCTCGGTCGAGGTTTCGGCCACGGTGGGTAGCAGCGAACACGACGTGCATGACGGTTTCGGCGGCAGCATCCGGGTGGAGACCCGCGATTATCTGATCCGCACCGAGGACCTGATCCTCGACGACGAACGCACGTTGCCCGTCTCCGGCGACCAGGTCGTGGAAGTCATCGACGGCACGGAAGTCACTTACGAGGTGGCGGCCCCCGGCCAGAACGAGCCCTGTTTCCGCTACAGCGATTCGCGGCGAAAGACGCTTCGCATTCACACCAAAAACATCGACGAGGTCGAACTGTGAGCGAAAGCATCGTAATCGAAGTAGCCGACGCGGTGGTCCGTGCCCTCAACGCGGGCCAGTTTAGTGAACAGTTCACGGCCGAGCGAACCTACAACCCGGAGCGGAAGCTATCGCAGTACAAGACGCTGCGGGTGACCGTGGTTCCGAAGGGCCGCGTTACGGCCGCCGCCGATCGATCCGGCTATCAGCAGGATATCGCCATCGACATCGGCATACAGAAGCGAGCGGAAACGGATGCGGAGGCCGACACGATGATGGGCCTGGTGGATGAAGTGTTCGCCGCCCTCAACGGCCGGGTGTTGACGGATACCGAAGGTTTTCGGCTGGCCGTCTGGGTGGAGACCGGCAACGAGCCGATCTTCGTTCCCGATCATCTTCGCGAGGATCGCGTGTTTACCAGCGTGTTGACTCTTACTTACAGGGTGGTGCGATGAGTAGTGATCTTCTGCAAAGGCTCGCCGGACACGGCCGGCTGACGAAAGCCGCGCTGCGTTGCGATTCGCCGCTTCGCCCGGGCGACGTGGTCGGATTCTCTTCGTCCGAGTGGACCGGCTGGATCATCAACGGCGGCACCTGGGGCCTTCCGCTGTGGGGTCTATCCCACGTGGCCCTCGTGGCCGCGCATCCCGACGATGGCCGTCCAGTCCTCTTCGAGTCGACGTCGCTCTATAACGAGCCCTGCCTGCTTCAGGGCGAGATCGTCGAGGGCGTGCAGTGTCACGAGATTTGGCCGCGAGTGGAGGCCTATCGCGGCAAGGTCTGGCACTACCCGCGGCGGCGGTCGATCAGCGCCGAGCAATCGGTCGACCTGACCGAGTTCTGCATGTCGAACCTCGGCACGTCCTACGACCGCATCGGGGCCTTTCGCAGTCGCGGCGCCGGCTTCGGCTGGTTCGAGAAGTTTTTCTTGGGACAGGACCTCACCAGCCTGTTTTGCAGCGAGTTCGCCGCGGTGGCCCTGGACCATATCGAGGCCTTTTACACGGCCAACGCCAGCAAGTGGAACCCCAACGCCCTTTGCCGCGCGCTGTTGCGACGCGGCATTTCCCAGAAGCCCGTGCGGCTGAAGTGAGGATAGATCGTGAGTGATGGCTTAGTAGATTTCTCCGGCGACGTCAACGTTCGCGGCAAACTCACTTGCAAAGAGTCCGTTGCCCCGGACAACTCCGTCGGCAACGACGCGATCAAGGAAGTTCTCTTGGCAGAGAACATTCAGCATCAGTTTCCTCTCCGCTACGCGCAATCCGACGGCTCCGACGTTGTCGCCGACACCGTAATTCTCCACGTCTTTCGCAGTGCCGGCTCGCTCGTTTCCGTCGAGGCGGTGGCCGAGAGCGTACCGGCCGGCGGCGACAAGCAGGTAACCATCGACATCCAGAAATCGAGCGGCGGCGGGTCCTGGTCGACCGTGTTGACGAGCGTAATCACGATCGACTCCGGCGAGACGAACAAAGTACCCGTGACCGGCACGCTCGCTTCGGCTTCGTTTGCCGACGGCGACATTATGCGGCTGGTGGCGGCGGTGAGCGGTTCGACGGGAACGCAGGCACAAGGATTGTGCGTGACTGCCTTCGTGAAGGAACTGCCGACGTAACGAGCAATCGAAAACCGTTTTTGCATTCGACAAAAAACCATTCCCCCTTTTCAATTCGGAGATGTAACATGAAACGTTCGACCAAGCTGTTCCTGACCTACTGGTTCTTCGCGCTGGCCGTGGTGATCGGCCTGACCATCTGGGCGGCCGGACAGGCCCGCGGCGCGATGGCCGACTGTATCGACGCCACCTGCCGAATCACTGCCGGAGACGGCGGCCGGGGAACCGGATGCGTATTCGAGCGGTCCGGCGGCTACGTTCACATTTTGACTTGCGTCCACGTGGTGGAAAACGCGCCCACCGTGCAGTGCGAGTTCTGGCGAGACGGCCACAGATCACAGCCGATCACCGGAAGGGTCACCCGCCGAGCGCCGTCTGCCGACGCGGCCCTGGTCGTCATACCGGAGACCGCTTTCGGGGGCGTGTTGCCGAAGGTGATTCCCATCGCCCCGCGCGACTACGTGGTGAAGCAGGGCGAAACCTTGACTTCGGTCGGCTGTGCCAAAGGTGCCTGGTCGACCGGCTGGAAGGGCCACGCTCTGGGCTACGTCGAATCGGACCTCTGTTTCACTCCCACGCCGGCTAACGGACGATCCGGCTCGGCCGTATTCAACGCCGATGGCACCGCGATCGTCGGCCTCTTGCGGGCCAGACGTGAGGTGGCCGATTCGTACGGCATCGCCACGTCGCTTCAGGGGTTGTATGCGGCTTTCGGCCAAAGCAAAAAGCTCAATGCTCAAAGCTCAAAACTCACGGCCCCGACCCAATGCCCGGGCGGACAGTGCCCGATTCCCCCGCGTATCTCGCCGTATCGGTATCGACAGGACCGGCAAAACCAAGGGCAGAATCAACGTATCGGCCGGCTCGAAAGTACCTGGCCTACGCTGCCGAAGCCGTCGACGTCGACCACGATCGATCTCAGCCCGTTGGGTGCCAAGTTGGACCGCATCGGCGAAGGGCAGGACAAGATCGCCGAATTGCTGATCGAGATGCGAGGGAAAGCAGAAAGCGGAAAGCAGAAAGCAGAAGGCCCGGCGGCCGAAGAGGTTAAGAAGCAAGTCGCGGAGGCGAAAGAGGAAAGCAGCAAGCTTCGCCAGGCGGTGAGTAAACTGATCGGCGATCGGAAAACGTTGCACGCTCGCTTCGAGGCCCGCATCGACAAGGTCAAGAAGGAACTCGGTGAAGATGCGAGTAAACGCGAGATTGCCCGGGCGTATGCCAAGGACTTGGCTAAGGAAAAACTCGGCAGCGGTGCGCTGGGCCTGACCACCGGAAAACTGCTTAGCGGTGCCTTGGGAATCTCCGGACCGCTGGCGGCGGCGATCGCCGCGGGCTGCTGGTTCGTCTCCCGCCGGATCGGCCGTCGCGTTGGGGGCGATGAGTCGCTGCTTCACCGGGCGGTCGATCGAGTCAGCGACAAGATCGACGCCCTGAAGGATCGCGTCCACGGCGCAGCCGACGTCGAGCCGGACCTTCCCGCCCGAAAGGCAAAGAAATGAACGCCGGTATCTGGGGCATCGTGATCGGGGTGGTGGTGACCGTCGGCTTGGCGCTAGGTTCGTGGATGTTCATGGTCCACGCCAAGCTGGCGGAGATCGCCGCCCAACTGGCGGGCCTGGTCGAAAAGATCGGCGGAGCGACCCAGTCCAATCAGCAACTGTGGGCTTGTCACACCGATCACGAGGCCCGCATTGCCGTCTTGGAGGCTCAGCAAGAAGAGTAGCGAGGGACACATGAATAACGTAATCATGCGGGAGATCACGCTCACCGATACCTACCAGCCGCTTGCCACCGAGCAGACGGTCGTATCGATGACCGTCAATTGTCTGCCGACGAACGCCGGCAACGCGATCTTCAAAGGCGACGACGGCAGCGACGTGCCGTGGTTACCCGGCGAGTGGCACACCTTTTACCGGGTCGACCTGGCCGCGATCGAGGTCAAAGGCACGCCCGGCGACAAGATCACCCTGATTGGAGGTACCTGGTAATGGGTTACGGCGCTACCGGTTCCGGCGGAGCGATCAGTGCGGACATCATTCTGGCCGACGTCGAGGCCATCGTGGAGGGCATCGCCGGCGAGCCCGGCTCAGATGCCACGCTCGGCGATCTAGACGGTCTGTTGACCGACATCAGCGGGTACTTGTCCAGTAGTACTTCCGGTTGGCTCTACGAATTGGTGCAGTATCTTTCCGGCTCGATGTCCGGTCCGCTGTCCAATATGGAAGACTTGCTGGACGGCTCGGACAGTTATGGTCCGCTCTACGAATTGGTGCAATATCTGTCCGGCAGTTCCGTCGGTCCGCTGGTCGGTATGGAAGACGTGTTGGACGGCACTACCAGTTCCGGGCCGCTCTACAACATGGAGCAATACCTCGCCGGTAATTCCTCCGGACCGCTAACCACCATCGAAGACCTGTTGGACAGTACCACCAGTTCCGGCCGGCTTTACGAATTGGTGCAGTA
>Ga0180432_10002868_pt1 | contig 25410 bp, 21 predicted proteins | sample SS_ome_10_FD_132414 | JGI IMG/M metagenome (GOLD analysis project Ga0180432, IMG submission 132414) | Hypersaline lake sediment archaeal communities from the Salton Sea, California, USA - SS_1_MS_2 metaG | ecosystem: Environmental > Aquatic > Non-marine Saline and Alkaline > Hypersaline >... | reverse complement strand
TTAATCGAACCGATTGAACGATCCACCTCTGTTACTTCATCCATATATTTTATTATTACAGTCTTATGCGGAATAGTTACGCTCATGCCTCGAAAATTATTTAACGCCCGCATACCTGCCAATGCATTTTTTACATCCTCTACCCGGTGAGCTACATAAACGAAATCCAGGTCAAGCTCCAGAAAAGCGGCATTATGAATAGCCGGTGAAAGACTGTGCGCAATCGGATTGCCGATTACAGCGCAAATCTGGGTACTGGGACTGATTGATCTAATATCTTTCATCAAAACCTCCCTGAGGATATTTGTAACTGTTCACAGGTTCAAAGTTCATCCTTCAGGATTACCTTTCTTTCCTTGATCATGCAAGGTAGAAGGCAAGTAAAAATGAGTTGGATAAATTGTGCCACAATTCCGCCTGTTTTAAAGGCGCTTCAAGAGACACATGACGGTATATAGCTCTGCAACACGACTGGGTACAGATCAACCTCAGCGAATAGTCTGAAAAAGACAGTAAAAAAAATAGGGTAAATTGATTGGGGGTGTATTGAAATTTCAGACAGGGAATTAGTTCAGGCTGAGATCTGAAGAAAAGGGGTCATTCATGCCGTAACGCCTCTATGGGATCCATTTGACCCGCCTGCCTGGCCGGGAAATAACCAAATACAACACCAACGGCACCAGAAAATACAAATGCGATCAATACGATCCCAAGATTAAACACAAAGGGCACGGAGAGAAAATGCGCCCCTATTATGGCAGCGGCAATCCCAAGAACAACGCCGATGAGCCCACCGCAGGACGACAGGACCACTGCCTCTACCAGAAACTGCATCAATACATCCCGCTCCAGAGCGCCGACAGCAAGACGAATTCCGATTTCCCGCGTCCTTTCCGTCACCGATACGAGCATAATATTCATAATGCCTATCCCCCCTACCAGAAGGCTTACAGCCGCCACAGCCCCCAGTAGTCCGGTAAGCACGCGGGTGGTTCCCGTCATCGTGCTGAGGAGTTCCTGCATGTCTCTGACATGGAAATCATCATCATCTCCAGGGACAATATGACGACGCTCGCGCATAAGCGCCTCTATGTCCCTTTGAACCTTCTTTGTTGACAGGCCGTCTCTTGCAGAGACATAAATCCTGTCCACATCCGTATTGCCTGCAATGCGTCGCTGAAAGGTTCGCAGGGGTATCAGCACGAAGTCATCCTGATCCGTGCCGAAACTTGATTGCCCCTTTGCAGCAAGCAAACCGACCACTCGAAAAGAAAGTTTTCCTAGTCGAATTATAGCTCCTACAGGATCCTGATCGCCGAAGAGTTCTCTGCGCACAGTGGCCCCGAGAATGCATACGGACTTACTGCCACGGCTTTCATTGTCAGCAAACGTGCGTCCCCTTTCAAGGGGCCAGTCCCGAACCGTTAAGTAGGCGTTTGTACTTCCCGTGACAGTTGTTGACCAATTTTCGTTTCCGTAAATGCCCTGTACGACCTGAGAAGCCATAGGTGCCACAGCGGCCAGTCCGGAGATCTCCCGCGCAATGGCCTCTGCATCCGAAACCTCAAATGTATCGGCCGTTGACCTTGTACCCCCGGGGCCATGGTGCCCTTGACCGGGTCTGACCAAAAGCAGATTGGTTCCCAGTTTGGCAATGTCAGAGGTCACCTTTGCCGTTACCCCTCCACCTAAGGTCACCATGGTAATAACGGCGGCGACACCTATGATAATGCCCAGAATCGTCAGAGATGAGCGCATGAGGTTACGGCGGATTTCCCGTAAGGCCAATAGTATGGTTTCCCACCCCATGATCAAACCCCCCCGTTTTGCTCATCGGCATCGATCACGCCATCGAGAAAGTGGATGGTCCTTTTTGCAAAGACCGCCATCTGAGCATCATGGGTGACCATGCACAGGGTAATACCCAACTCACGGTTAAGAGTAACCAGCACCTCCATGATTTCACGGCTGCAGGCCGAATCCAGATTCCCGGTAGGTTCATCCGCCAGAAGGACCTTCGGATTTGTAACAATAGCCCGGGCGATGGCTACTCGTTGTTGCTGCCCACCGGACAGTTCGCTTGGTGTGTGTTTTTCCCATCCCTTGAGCCCGACCGTTTCAAGTGCCCGAAGAGAGTAAACCCTTCGCTCGCCCGCCGGTATACCGCGATAGATGAGAGGCAGTTCTACATTCTCCAGCGCTGAAGTGCGGTTGAGAAGATTAAAGCCCTGAAACACAAACCCCAGGTAGTGACGCCGCAATAGTGCCCGTTGATTGCGGGACAGGTTTTCCACGTTCACATTTTCAAACACATAGGCCCCTGCAGTCGGTGTATCCAGACAGCCCAAAATATTCATGCAGGTGGACTTGCCGGACCCGCTTGGTCCCATAACAGCCACGAATTCTCCCTGTTCGATACTAAGGTCGATACCTCGAAGTGCAGCCATCGCCGCCAGGCCCGAACCATATACCTTTGTTATCCCTCGCAGGACGATAAGGGGAAGCCTCTTTGTCTGCGTAGATAACCCTTTATTCATCTACCAGCTTCCATGATATCGACCACTACGGCCATGCCCGGTTCAATATCCCCATCGACAATCTCGGTCAGGATGCCATCTGTGGCCCCTGTCGCGACGGCAACAGCGACAAGTTCTCCATCTCGCTCCACCCAGACGCGCTGTTGCGTGTTTTTAGCCGTCGTGTCTTTGCGCTGTTTTTTCCAGGATTTGGGCCGCCTGGGAAGGAGGCTGTTTACTATGCCTCCCTCATCGGACTGGCTTTCGTTTTCTTTTAAAGGAGGGGTGAATCGAAGCGCACTATTGGGCACCAGCACAGCGTCTTCCACGTTCTTAACCGTGATGTCTGCAGTAGCAGTCAATCCGGGCAGCAGAAACAGATCTGAGTTATCCACATTTAATACCGTGACGTAAGTAACTACCCCGCTGACTGTCTGTGAACCGAAACGGACTTGACTGATCCGCGCAGGGAAACGCCTATCTGGATAAGCATCGACGGTGAAAACAGCCTCTTGCCCCTTTTTCACGTGGCCCACATCCGCTTCGTCGACCGCCACGTGGAGTTCCATACGGGTCAGGTCCTCCGCCAATGTAAATAACACAGGGGCCTGTAAAGACGCTGCCACGGTCTGGCCGGGTTCTACGTTGCGGTCAAGCACAATACCGTTAATTGGTGAGTGGATGACCGCCTTTGCCAAATCCGTTTCATTAAATTCCAGAGTGGCCTGGGCCTCGAGCACCTGTGCCCTTGAGCTGGCCTCAAGGGCCTGCGCCCGTCTAAGCGCCGCCACTGCTCTATCCATTTCGTGTTCTGACGGCACCTTGTTGTTGCTCAATCCCCGTACCCTCTCCAACCTTGCAAGCTCCTTTTGCGCTTCACTTACCGTGGCTTCCGCCTCCATAACCTTTGCCTGTGCCGCTTCCAGGGCGGCCTTAGACTTAAGAACCTGGGCATGAAATTTTGTAAGGTCCAGTCGCGCCAGGACCTGGCCAACCTGCACCGGGTCATTGTAGTCCACCTCTACGGTCTCAACAGTCCCAGACACCTCGGTGCCTACATCCACCTGGTCAGTCGGCTCAAGGTTTCCCGTGGCAGTCACAGTCACGATGAGATTTCCTCTCTTAGCTTCCTGAGTTCGGTAAACAACGGCCTCAGAGTCCTCGGAACGCATCCACATCACGGCAATAATGACGCTTCCCATGACCAGCAAGATCAAGACAAGCCATTTCATATATTTTCTGTAGCCCTGTGATTGCCTCAGGCCTAAGGTTTGATTGATATGTGATTTTGTCTGCATGTCGAATGTCATGACTTTCTTTCCGGTACGACCTTGTTTTTTACCTCCGGCTCAAAAGATGACCAGCCGCCTCCAAGAACCTTGTAAAGGGTTATAAGATTTGCAATCGCGTCTCCCTCGCTGACTGTCAACTGATCCTGAAACGATAAAAGCGATCGCTGGGCGTCCAGAAGCGTATTGAAATCGATCAGTCCGGAAACATACTGGTTATGCGCAAGATCAACGGCCTGTTGTGCAGCCCTGCACGCCCGGCTCAAAGACTCTCTGCGGCTTTGTTCTTGCGCATAGGCAATAAGGGCATTTTCAACTTCTTCAAATGCCATAAGCACTGTGGCCTCATATCGAATAAAGGCCTGTTCCTGCAGAGCGGATTGCACTGCGATATTATTCCGGATAGTACCTGCGTCAAATAGAGGCCAGGTAATTGATGGACCGATACTGTGGGTTCGACTCCCGGCTGAAAAAAGACTGTCTGATGACAGCGCTTCAAGACCAACGGAACCCAAGAGTGAAAATTTGGGATAAAGCTCTGCAGTAGCAACACCCACCATGGCCGACTGTGCCGCCAGATTGCGCTCGGCTCGTCGAATATCCGGCCGACGCCGCAGAACTTCGGCAGGCACCCCAAAGGCGATCTCCAGAGGGGCCGACGGTATGGCCTGTGGTTCGGCAAGGTTGTCTTCCAGAAACCCTGGAGACTTTGCCAGCAGCACGGCCAGGCGATTTTTGGCCTGCTCAAGACCAATTTGAAAACCGGGGATCTTGGATTGTGTCTGCGCCAGATTGTACATGGCCTGTTCTACGTCAAGCTGCGTGGTCAGGCCTGCCTCAAAACGCCATTGTGTAATGTTGAATGTCTCCTGTTGCGTGTCAAGACTGGCAAAGGCAACCATCAAACGGGTCTGGAACGAGCGGACATCCACATAATTCAGGGCAACTTCGGCAAGAAGGCTGACAAGTACGTCCCGCAATTCCTCTTCACTTGCCTGCAGGTCGGCTTCAGCTGCCTCCAGTGCCCTTCGTCTGCCGCCAAAAATATCCAGCTCCCATGCTGCATCAAAGTCAACAGCGTAGAGCTTTCTCTCGCCGCCGCTTCCCGTTTCTTCGCTACTGCGGCTCAACCTGACCGAACCACCGGTATCGACCGATGGGAAAAGGTCTGCTTTGCTCATGCCTCGGCGGCCACGGGCCTCGCGAACCCTTGCACGGGCCTCCTTTACATCAAGATTTTCCATCACAGCACTTTCTATCAGATCCTCTAATACAGGATCCTGGAGTGTTGACCACCAGCGGGTCAAGATCTCCTTGTAATTCTCTTCTGCAAGTATATCTGCAGGCAGATGTGCATGCCATGATTCGGGCACGGAAGTCTCAGGGGGCACATAATCAGGCCCCACGGCCGCACATCCAGCACACACAAGTGTAACAACAAATATGCTGATACCAGCCAATCGTGACGGCCAAACGGTAATATCTTGTTTTTTCCCCATTACATACCTCTATGTCATACATACTTTCTATCTTTTCGGCATATGTAAGCAAAACATCCTGCCCGTTAAAAAAGGTTATGTCCATAGCAGTCCATATGGCCTTCAATGTACAGGGAAAGTATTTTTTCTTTGGAAAGAGGCTTAATTCCTTATTGATGCCCTTCAACAGGTGAAGGACCATGTCCCCGCAGTTGGGGCCCGGCCTCCCGAAACGGTTTTCGAGCACTTCTCAGGTATTGCGCCAAGGCCTTTCTGTCCTCCGGACCAAAACGTCTCGCCAATTCGATAGTGGCATCGGCAAACCGCCGTTTCATCTGACTGCGGAGTTCTTGCAGCTTTGCTACCTCTGCACAGTAGGATGCCTCATCAAAAACAGGTGCAGCCATTATCTTCATCGCCCGCTCTCTTGCCTCTCGAATCTGTTTGTGCGCCTCCCGATTCTCCAGACGCACCTCTTCCAGGGTTTTAAAAAATAATGTCGCCTTTTCATCAGGCAATTTAGACGCAAGTTCTCGACTCTGTCTACCCATAAAGTCATGCCTGCCTGTAAAATCCGGCCCACCAAAGCGATGGTACAAACCACCCAGGATGAACCCGACGAGCAATACGTTCAAGAGAAACGAACCAAATACCAGAATTTTCATTTTTTTACTCATAGCACATCCCCTTCACAGTACAAAAACGCCTCCAGGTTTATTTGGTTTTGCTCTGAAGAAATGGCCCCTGACGGATAGAAAAAGCCAATAGCAAGTCCCAGGATCAGTGCAATAAGAAGGGAGACTGAAAACGCAGTAAGCGCCCGATTTGGCACCCCGAATTCCCAAAACAGGTCTGAGAAAAACACGACAATCGAATGGGGCCTTTTATCCTTTTTCCGCCGTGAAGCAGAGATAATACATTCCGCCAGCTCCGGACTGGGATCTTCATATCTCCTTTCTTTGAGAAGCTTTTCGAAACGTTCTTCATCTTCCAAGAGGGCCTGTAGCTCCAAAGAGGACTCCAGGGCCTTCAGCCCAGGCGTTCTTATGTCTTCAGGCCAGCCAAGGATATCCGTACCGTGTATAAGCACATACTCCCTGAACTGTTTCGGGTCCATTCTCATGTCGAACCTCCACCTAAGTATAGTTTCACTTTCTTTTTCAATGTCATCTTGGCACGCATGATGGAAGATTGCAGTGCCTTTAATGTCACGCCCATCATATCCGCTGCCTCATGGTTGCTCACACCTTCATAAAAACATAGAGCAAGGGCCTGCCGCTGCCGATCCGGCAAATCGCTGATGAAACGCTCCAGTAAAGACTGTCTCTGATGATTGTCCAATAATGCATCATGCCCCGGATTTCCATCCGCAAATTCCATGTCTTCCAGAAAACCAAGCGGCCTTTTCTTTCTCTGGTGATCAACGCAGAGGTTTATGACTACTCTATAAAACCACGTGGTAAATTTGGCACCTTTGCAAGGGTCCCACAACTTCGGTCTGCGCCATAGCTTCAAAAACGCCTCCTGCACAATGTCCTCCGCATCGTCCTTGCTGGAGACAAGGCGATAAGCAATACGGTAACATCGATCGGCGTAACGATTTACAAGAACAGCGAATGCTTCATGGCCTCCCTGTCTTATCTGCTGGAGCAGCAGTGAGTCATCGAGATCTGTAGGATCTACATGCATATCTGGTGTAACCTGAAGTTAACGCAAAAATGTTGTGAGGGCGGACCCCAATCTTTAAAAAAAGTGAATACCGCAAGCCCAAGGCGTAGAGCAGGACCCTGAAATCGTTTACCTCAATCCCTTAACAATACAGGAGATGCAATATCCCCATCTTTCCCGAAAGGTAAAGAACATCGGCCCTTTCCCCAAATTTTCCGTACAGCACTCGCAATGAATTCCGTACACAATATTACAACATAAAGGATTAACATTGCTTTCAAGGAATTGGGCCGATGTTGTGTTACACAAAACCAGGAAAGACCTTCACAGATCTATTCTGTGTCTATTTATGCCCCCATTTCGTTGCATGGCGGCCATGATAGCCCATTCCGTCCGGAAGCAGTTTAATCAAGACCTTGCGCTCGTCCGCCGTAAACTGTGTTGCCAAAGTCGCCACGGCATCCTCCGTGATAGAATGCATTCTCTTTTGAAGGTTATGCATGTCACGTATTTTTTCACGAAACAGATCCTCCTCAAAAGGTTCTGCAACAATTATCTCTTCGATTTCTTGACGAACTATCTTCATTTGTTCACGAATTTCAGAACCCTTTTCCCGGGCCTCTCTCATCGTCCGATGGAAAAGGGTCTCTTTTTCCGCTGGAAGCTGAGCCAGCAAATCCTGTCTTAAGGACCCTTTCCCACAGCATCCCATGGGTCCGACTGCATTATATGCATAAGCCACCGACCACATAGACACCGCCATAATCAGTGCCGATACTACCACCTTTTTCTTCATAATTGTTACCTCTCTTTGGGTTCTTACATAGTCCTTTCAAAGTTGCATGCATGCCTCTATATTTTGATACGAATGAATCCCAGAAAGTCTTCGCTGCCCTTAAAACTTTTTTCAACGGGTCTGAAATCAGAAAAATGCAATAATAGACATGAAAAAAGAAAAATAATTTTCTAAAATGGCCGTATCGTCTACTTATGTGATTTAACCCGCATCAAATCAAGGGCATAATGCTGTCTGCGGCCGAAGATAGAGAGGCCCTTTTCAATGGATCCCTTGTGGTCCCTTGGAATTGAAAATAGGGTTGCCTGAGGCGACATGTACTGATTATATTATACAGTTACTTTTTTCATAACGCCGTGTCCAGACATACAAATGACAGGTTAAACAAAAAAACAGATTTTTGTCGACATATTCAGTTGATATTATACGTAAATTACAAAGGTTTGATAATCTGTATTCCGAAAAGATCCTATACCATGAAGTCACATTGTGCCATTGCCCGGTTTGCAGGGCCCTCAACATCAAATTCCCGATCCTGAGCCAATGTTAGATTTTTTAGAGCAGAGCCTTAGTCACGCCCTCATGATTACCGGCTTTGTCTTTATGATGATGCTGGTGATCGAGTATCTGAACGTCCTTTCCAGGGGTCTCTTTCATGAGGAACTCCACGGCAGCCGATTAAAACAGTATCTGCTGGCTGGTTTTTTAGGGGCAACCCCTGGTTGTCTCGGGGCGTTCGCGGCAGTAGCCCTTTATTCGCATGGAGTATTCACCATGGGTGCCTTGGTGACAGCCATGATTTCCACCAGTGGAGATGAGGCCTTTGTCATGTTGTCTCTGATTCCGAAAAAGGCCATGTTAATCTTTCTCATCCTGTTTTTGTTAGGTGTCTTTTCAGGTTTTCTGATCGATCTTTTGCTCGGGGACAAGGCGATCCGCCGGTCTGGATGTCAACAGAAATTCGAACTACATGAAGAAGAGGTGTGCCACTGTTTCCCATGGGGGAGCATTAAAGAGCAATGGAGACATTGTTCCATGGCCCGCGGAGTATTGTCCGTCACTCTTTTATTGTTCCTTTTCGTTATACTCAGCGGCAAACTGGGGCCTTCCACATGGAACTGGATCAGGATCACCCTCTTCATAGTCACAGCAGTAGCACTTTTTATCGTATCCACCGTACCGGAACATTTCCTGGAGGAACACCTGTGGGAGCATATAGCAAAAGTCCACGTTTTACGAATATTCCTCTGGACCTTTGCGGCATTATTCCTGATGCACATACTGATTGATCAACTTCATCTTGAAGGCTGGATACAGCAAAATCAGCTAATCGTATTGGCAATTGCGTGCCTGGTCGGGCTCATCCCTGAATCAGGGCCGCACATGATATTTCTTACCCTGTTTTATCAAAATGCCCTGCCCTTCAGCATCCTCCTGGCAAGCTCCGTGGTGCAGGATGGTCATGGCATGTTGCCCATGCTTGCCGAATCACGTCTGGACTTTTTCAAGATCAAGGGCATTAATTTATTTGTAGGTTTAGGCGTGGGACTGGCAGGCTATTTAACCGGATGGTAAATAGAACGGTACGATAAAGCCCGAACTAAAAAGAGGTAGCTATGAAAATAATCGTTGCAGGAACCGGTTATGTGGGTCTTGTACATGCTGCGGTGTGTTCAGAGTATGGTCACGAAGTATATGCATATGACATTGACTCCAACAAGATTAAGGCATTTTCAACCGGTCAGACCGAAGAGATTGAAAAATATGTCAATGAGCCTGGATTGACTAATATTATCAAGGAAACAATTGGTAAATACCTGTTCTTTATTTCGGACTTGGACTCAGTAATAGAGGGTACTGATGCTATTTTCATGTGTCTGCCGACCCCTCCGAATCTGGACGGCTCCACCAATCTTATTTCTTACAATGCCGCGGCTGAAAATCTTGCAGTGGCAGTTGCAAAAAGAAAGGACAGGCGCAGGATTATCTTTGTAAATAAAAGCACCGTGCCTATTGGGACAGCTCGACACCTGCAGGAGATCATGAACACCCATGGTGTGGAAAACTTTGGTGTTGCTTCAAATCCAGAATTCCTGGCAGAGGGAACAGCCGTTGCTCAGGCACGAAGTCCGGACAGGGTTGTGGTGGGCTGTGATAATGAAGAAGATTTTAAAATCCTTCGCAGGGTATATTCCCAATTCATCAATCACGTCCGAATAAAATACATAGAGACCACACCGGAGTCTGCGGAGGCAATTAAATACGTTGCCAACACCCTGCTTCTTACCTACATATCTTTCTGGAATGGTGTCGGGGCAAAGATCGGGGAAAAATTTCCAAACGTCAAAATAGATGACCTCAGACTTGGGGTTACGGCAGACGACAGGATCAGTACATGGGGATCTTTTGTAAGCAACGGAGCGGGTGGAAGCTGTTTTGGGAAAGATATCGCTTCACTAATCTACCAAATGCGAAGGGTAAACGTAAGCACGAAGATGCTTGAAGCCTCCTATGAAGTAAACGAATTTCAAAAGGTCTATCTCATTGACAGGGCCATAACCGAGGTGGGATTTCAGTTTAATAACAAGACAATCGCTGTATTGGGGCTGGCCTTTAAGAAGCACACCAACGATATGCGGGATGCCTCTTCAATCAAGGTCATCGAATCTCTCTTGGGGAAAGGGGTGGCCAACATAAAGGCTTATGACCCTTTGGCAATTGATACTGCAAGGGCCGAGTTTTCCACATCTAAAAACATCCTTTTTGAAAAAATCAGCTATTTTTATACAGCCAGAGAGGCGCTGGAAGAATCTCACGCGCTTTTCATTTCCTCTGACTGTGAAGAATTCAGGGGGCTTTCACGGACTGTAGAGGAAAGCGTTAAACCACCCTATCTCGTGATGGACGGGCGGCGCATGATTCCTGATTTCGAAGAGATGGTTTCCAAGGGATTCAGCTATCTAGCAGTGGGCGCAATGGCTATCAAACCATTATAAAACAGGGACATAAGATTATGAAAGGAATAATTCTGGCCGGGGGTTCCGGAACGCGCCTGTACCCGATCACCCGCGTGGTAAGCAAACAGCTTATGCCTGTTTATGACAAGCCAATGATATATTATCCATTATCAGTGCTGATGTTGGCAGGTATACGTGAGATACTTATTATATCCACTCCTGAGGATTTGCCCAGGTTCAAAGAACTTCTCCATGATGGTTCACAATGCGGCCTTTCCATCTCTTATGCAGAACAACCGAGCCCTGGGGGACTGGCCCAGTCCTTCATTATAGGAAAGTCATTTATAGGTAGTGATAAAGTGGCGCTTGTCCTTGGGGACAACATATTTTTCGGGCACGGGCTTCCCGATATACTCAGGAGATGCAGCACACTGGAAAAAGGCGGCATTATCTTCGGATATCTGGTTCGTGATCCTGAGCGTTACGGTGTGGTCGAATTTGATCAACAGGGCAATGTTATAGGGCTCGAGGAAAAACCTGCAAGACCCAAATCCAAATACGCCGTTCCCGGACTCTATTTTTATGATAATGAAGTAATAGAAATAGCAGAAGGCCTCCGGCCCTCAGTCCGCGGAGAGCTTGAAATCACCGATGTGAACCTGGAATACCTGCGGCGCAGTCAACTTCGAGTAGAACTCCTGGGACGGGGATTTGCCTGGCTTGATACCGGTACCCATGAATCACTTCTGCAGGCCAACGATTTTGTACAGGCCATTCAGGAACGGCAAGGACTCAAAATTGCCTGCATTGAAGAAATTGCCTTTCGTCTTGGCTATATAGACCAAGGGCAGCTCAAAGAACTCGCCAAAGATATGTTGAAAAATAATTACGGCCAGTACCTTATGAAGATCGTTCCAGAGGAAGCAACCAATGAATTTTACTAAGGCAGGTCTTCCCGGTGTTTTTCTGATTGAGCCGGATGTATTCGCAGACACCCGTGGCTTTTTCATGGAAACCTACAACCGGGTAAGATATGCAGAAGGCGGAATAGATCCGGTGTTTGTCCAGGATAACTATTCCCACTCCGGGAATGGCGTTCTACGAGGACTTCACTATCAACTCAAAAACGCCCAAGGTAAACTGGTATTTGTAATAACAGGGGAAATATTCGATATTGCCGTAGATATACGGATTGGCTCACCTAATTTCGGGCAGTGGTTCGGGGCCTGTCTTTCAGCAGAGAACAGGCGACAGATCTTTATACCGGAGGGTTTTGCCCACGGATTCGTGGTGCTGGGTAAAAGCGCCGATGTTATATATAAGTGTACTGATTTCTATACACCTGGGGATGATTACGGGATCTTTTGGGCAGATACGACCATAGATATCGACTGGCCCATAAAAACCCCGATCCTATCCGACAAGGACAGCAAAAGTCCAAAATTAAAGGAGATCCCCAGGGAACTTCTCCCCGTATTCCATTCAGCCTGACCGGGACAGATGTCGCCGGCATCAGACAGGTCATCAAATTCTCAATAGACTGTTGGAGGAGACCCTTTTCTGAAAAAAAGACTCAAGAGCCAGGGGAATATTCCCTGACCTCCTGGAATCGGCTTACCAAGTAGTATCTGTCCACCTTTACCTTCACCAGGACATTTTCCAACGAGGTGGCAAATTCTACCAAATGTGGGTGTTTGTCCCGATAGAGGCCGAGAAAATACTCCGCCTCCGCTGTAGAGCACTCTTCGGCCACGCCCATTACAGTTACGGCCATGGCCTGCTTCACGTCATCAGGCTTATTCGTACGGTTGTCCACAAGAAGGGCCACCCGTGGATCGGTCATCAAATTACGATGTTTGCGGCTCGCCTTCGGGGTTGCTACCACTAGAAACCTGAGATCATCACTGGCTGCAAAGGCCATTAGGCTGAGGTAGGGCCGACCGCTTTCCGTAGTGGCCAGAACTGCTGATCCTTGCGAGGCAAAGAGATCCTGAAGCACCTGCGACAAGACAAAGGTTTTTGTCAATTTGTCCTCCCTTGGTAAATCCATGGAAAGTGCAACCATGGTCACGATTTTATGCCTGTCTGTATTGATTGTGCAATCAAAATAATATTGCTGGTGCTGATTTCGTATAAATCGGCGCTAAATTTTGCAGATGCCGTGAATAGAATCACAGGTCTGGTTAAAGAGTCGGGTCATCCAATCCTCCCGACTTAAATGTGCATCAGGAAACGTCCCTCTCTCGCTCAAATGGCCGAGCAGACGATGAATGGTGGTGATATAGGTCGCATGGCTCCAAGTCAGGGGCGAGACAGAAAGGGGTTCTCCAGTAAAGGGATTTAATTGCTCTGCCAAGACACCTGAAGGCAGGGCATGATCAGTGACCCATGAGAGGATTTCCATTGCCTGACCAGTACCCTCATCGCTATCGTCCTTTTCCAGCAGGAAGTCCGCCAGCCAGAGAGTACAGATAAACCAGGGATTCCCGGTCACCTCCCGACTTACCCTCTGATAAGGATCGTCTTCATAACGAGCCATGCCGCCTACCGGAGTCTTTACCCATAATCGTTTGCGCAACGTCTCCATGCTGACAACCAATCGGGCATCGTCTGCCTTGTACATTCCAAAGGCAAACAGGCCCCAAATACTGGAGTCACAGGTGGCATCTACCTTCAGGTCACCCCCTGAGTTTCGGTAGACCATGCGGCAGAATCGGTGTAAGTCCTCCCGCCAAAGAAAATTGGAGGCGGCATCTCGAATTTCCGCTGCCACCTGCCGGTAGTAAGAGGCCTTGTCGTCCTCTCCAAAGACTTTGCAGAAAAGGGAGGCAGCTGTAAGCCCCCCGAATACCGCCCCCACCGTGAAACTTAAAATACCCCGGCGCTCTTCCCACAAATCATAGGAAGGCGCCGGCAGCCCTGTTTCATCGTCCCGATAACGGCACATAAAATCCGCGGCCTTTTTTACCAGGGGCGCATAGAGGGGTTTAATAAAATCAAGGTCGCGGTAGAGTACGAAATGCTGCCAGAGCGCCCAAATTACCAGGGCAGTTGAATCTTCCTGTATGGGAAGCTGCTCCTGTCCATCATGACTCCAGGGGTGCCAGGACGAGGCCAGGGTACCGTCCGGGTTGAACTTGTGGAGCAAACAGCCTTCCGGCTGTAAGAGGCTGGAAATGAATCGAAAAAAATTCCTGGAAACCGTGGGGTGGCCTGCCAGGTCCATGGCATGAGCTACCAGGGCTCCGTCGCGGGGCCAGACATAGGAGTATGTATCCCGGTTAAAATAGACCACATCCGAATCATTAGCCGCCAGGATACCTCCTTGCGCATCAATCTGGGTCCTTATAATAATCAGGCTGCGACGGTAAAACTCCGCGAGCTTTTTCTCCAAAAGTTCCAAAGGAGGATTCTCTTTGCGAATCCAAAGGCGCCAGTAATCCTCTGTACGTTTAATCAATCTCCGGGGGTGTTTGTATTTTACCAGCCGGTCCAGACGATTTACTTCCAGCCATTCAAAGGCTGCTGCAATCCAGAAGTAGGCCGAGGCATTTGAGTTTCCCTCCAGGGTGAGGTCTATACAAAATACCGAGTCCACCGAACCCTGGGCAATCGGGTTGCCGGAAAGGACCCCGTCTTCCGCATCTCTGAAGGTGCCTTCCCTGTCCGTACTCCCTTTATGCCCCACGGCATACTGTCTGATACCATCTCCATTAATATTCAGGCCACTGGCGAGGAAGTATCTGGCCCCTTTATAGTGGATCACCGCCCCGGTCTTAGGGTCAAACCCGGCGGTATCTCCCAGATCATTGCCGGCTATTCCCATGTCAAGGTGAAAGAAGAGGCGGATTTCCCTTGTCCGTGGCACCAGGTTCTCTACAATAACTTCTTTCAAATAAATATTTTCATGAAAATCCACCACGTCGTGGCAAATAAGGCGCAGTCCCAGATCCGGTTGATACAGCTTCACCTCGGTGACCAGGGTATCTTGAAGATAAAACAGCTCCTTCTGCCAGTTTTCGTCCACCCAGGAAAACTGGCGGTCCACCCATACCCCGAAATGGCACACCTTGCCGCCCATGTGATTCTCCTGGCCCACATGAGGAAAATAAAGCTCCCTGATTCGATAATCCCGATCAAAGCAGATTAACAGTTTCCCATTGCCTACGGGGATATCTCTTGGCATAGATAAGGGCCTTTTTACTTTTAAATTTATTTCTAAAATTGCCTCATTATATCAGTGAGTTGAACATGTACAGATAAATCGACCGTGTTTAGCACTTGCTGCCAAACCCCAAGGGTGGATCGTGTATCCGGCAGAACAAGGGCCTATAGATTTAAACCTTTACATTACCCCACACTGCAAATATAGGATCTGAGCTAACAGTTTCTTTTATATGTCTGTCATCCGGAGGCCTTGGCAGACCTCTTATTGACTCAGTATACAGATTTTCAAACATATCGGTCTTCAGGTAATAGTCAAGCACGAGACCCAGTCTTTCAAAGGGATGCATATCCGGCCATGGCAGGATCTCTTTGCCGGGAAACCATCGGTCTGAAAATGTACTGATAAACATTCCGCCCGGTTTGGTAACCCGGGCGACTTCGGTGATGACCTGGATCGGCCGTACCAAGTATTCAATGGACGCCGTGCAAATCACCGCGTCAAATTCATTGTTCTCAAAAGGCAGTTCAGAGCTCCGGTTCAGGTCGTGGAGTACAAAACCGGATAACTGCCGGTTTGCCTTAAGCTCCTCTTCATTCAGGCCCAGTCCTATGGATTCGTAGTCCTCCAGTGTATCCGGCAGATATGATATCCAGCTGCTCATAAGATCCAGTATCTTTGAGCCGTCCGGGAGCAACTTGGTGTAGATTGATTTGACCTGATCTATCGCCTTGTGGTCAAGGTGATTAACAAGCCTTGGAGTCCCGTAGAATGAGGCGTCGTCATCCTCATTCTTTCTTCTGAACGGGTATTCGGAATAAAAATCCGTAGCAATGCCAGGGTAAGGCATCTGCATTCCAGGTCCTCTATTCGTAACCATCTCCGAGATGTCATTGCAGAATCCGCCGTAATCCTGAACAGAGCCGAGCTTTTCCAAATATCTTGCTTCCAGAATCAGAGGGTAGTTGGCAAGCGGGTGATTAGTATCAGCAGTCAATACACCGTTATCGATTTTGATAAGCCGGAAGGGATCAAGGTTTTCACTGTAGCTCTTCAGGACGGACCAGGCGAATCCCTTGGGATAAAAACGACCAAGCCTCGGTACGACGGTTTTTCCCTCGTGTCTTCTTACAAACTGTGAGTCCTTGAACTCTATGATCTTTCTTGATTCAAAAGGAGGGACCAATGCACCCGCCTCAAATTCTTCCTTATAACATTCGCCTTCATTAAGTGCGGCGACATGCCGCCCCATATCTCCTGGAAATATGTCGCACACTGGATCCACCTTGCCGGCGAAGTATCTGTCCCTGTGAACGGCACACCTTCCCTGCCAGTTGACTGAAAATTCTATCGATGCCTGATCAGCGCCCTGCATTTATGTCACACTGCCTTTCTCAGGACAGGCGGATCTGAAAAACCGGCTTTGAGTATATTGCCGTTTTCCTGATTTTCAGGAATCCAGCCGCTCCATCCTGCGTTATCCGGCCGCCCACTCTGTTCCAACGGCACTTAAAATCTGAAAATTCCTTAGTAACCGGATTGAGTCAAGTTTTTTGTCTCTTTCCAGTCTTTAGTATGGACCTTAAGGTTATACATTGTCAAATTCAAAAAATCCTTACAAGAGTAAAAAAGAGATAGAGGTGCACCATTCCTTCAGCCGCAGCCTGTCTTGAGAGATCCATTAGGGAACTCAAATCCAATAGGAAAAGTGTATAACAACGTGCTATTCTTTAAAGAATTATCCTATGATAAGTCCATGCAAAAAAATTTGACAGTACCATTACTGAACATATAGAAGTATCCTATAATAGGTAATAGGTAAAGATATCAGAAACGCTTGCCTCTTTATCATCTTTCTTATATGAGAGACATTTTTATGCCAAAAGCAGCGCCATGAAAGTCTTAGTGTCCACTATATCCATCAGAGACCACAATGGATTTATTGATTGAATTAAAAAATCTCATCAAGGTACTTGATAAAGAAAAAATAGATTATGCACTGTGTGGCGGGTTGGCTTTAGCTGTATATGCAAGACCAAGAGCTACCCTTGACATTGATATTATGGTTCAACCTGATTTGTTGGATAAGATCAAACAAATAGTAGCAGATCTCGGATTCAATATTCCCGCTATGCCCATGACATTCAAGGGTGGTGTGGTTAAAATCCATCGTATGACCAAAATTGACAATGAATCCGGAGAACACCTGCCATTGGACTTATTGATTGTTACTCCGGAGACCAGAATTTGCTGGGACAGCAGAATTTCAGTCGAATGGGAAGGAGGAATATTAAAAGTTTTGTCTCCAAAAGGCTTGATTATGCTTAAATTATTAAGGAATAGCGGTCAAGACAGAGATGATATTGAATATTTGAGAGAATTAATCTATGAAGATTGATATGAGTGCAAAAACGATTACCAGTCGCCTAAAAACTGTCAATCAATTGAAAAAGGCCTGTCTCTCACTTGCAAATTCAAGCGCTGGAAAAGTAATTAGAAAACAATCTGCCGCCAAATCGGGTAATGGGAAGCCTTGTTCCTTACCTAGCCATGAATCCTGAGTTGTCCGGCCCCCATTGAATGCCTGAGGCCGGAATTCCGAACACGCGGTCCTTTATATTTTATCTAATCGGTTGACCGGCCTGCTTTCAGGATTTTCGTACCACTTGAAATAGGTTTCGGCTCCCTTGCGGCCGGAATCGATAAGCGCCTTTTTTTTGGAGTCTGTTATCTTGAATTCAGTAGTTCTCACACCCATGGTGTCTATGTATATGGTCCGCTGCCAATCGTCATTATGCAAGTGATAGTTGGCCTGGGCATCCAGCATGGTTTTCAGCAGGTTGCGAGTGTAGTCGAAAAAATCATCAATGGGTTCGGCAACCGGTTCGGCCTGATCGCGGAAAGTGGCGATTTCCCTCTCGGAATCCAGACGAAATCCAAGCGTTTCCCTGTTGTAAATGTAGGGACTGATGTCAAGCTTTTTCCTTTTGAGCCTGGTATTGTGTTCTTTGTAGTAATTGGTCAGCAGACCGTGAGTCTTAAAATTGTCTGCTTCGATATAACGCTTGCGGTCGAAGAGTTTGACCGGGTAGTTGTCCAGCACCCCGCCATCCACGTAAATATCGCCCCGGGGGCTTCGGCGGGATGAGAAAAATAATGGAATCGACATGGAAATGCGCACCGCATCGGCAAGGCACATACGCGGAGTATGCTCGTGGGAAAAGACCTCGGCAAAGTGGGTGGAAATGTTGGCCCCCATGAAATACATGTCCCGAAATCCCTTAATTTTTTTCTGCTGTTGTATCTGGGCGAAAGTCACATTGGGGTTTCCGGTTTTTTGAGCGATCAGATCACCGATCCACTCCCGAAAAAAATCTCCCTTATACCATCCGAAATCGGACAATAATCGCTTGACGTCCCGCATGATACCAAAGTCTTCATCCATAAATTTTTCAAAATCCATCCTGTTCAGGATCTGCCGTGTTTCGGCGGATTTATAGTCCAGACCCACAAGCACGGCGTTGATAGCACCTGCCGATGTCCCGCCCACCCGTATGATGTCGGACAGGATTCCCTTCTCTTTCAAAACCTCCATCGCTCCCACATAGGCAATGCCTTTCACCCCTCCGCCTTCGAACACCAGATTTCGAAAATGATAGGCCATGGTATACCTCCTGCTGATAGAAAATTGTTTTTCGCGATTTGTGCTGAACCGGAACTCCCCGGTACAATGAACAGACTCGAAGGAACATTCCAAATCACATTTTCAGCGCTTAAACGCCTCGACCAGGGACGACATTTCTTTTATTTGAATCACATTGATGCGGGTGAAGCCCGCCTCGGTCAGGCCTTTTTTTATTTCCTCAAAAGTATAGGTATTCCCCCCTGCAGTGCCGGTCAGCATGTTTACCGCAAACAGGGCTCCACTCCGAGGCTCGGTTTGATCCGGCGACATGACATAGTCACGAATCACGATCCGCCCACCCTGCTCCAAGGCCTGGAAAATCCTTTCGAAGAGGTTGTTGTTCTGTTTCAGACTGTTCTGATGAATAATAGCCGACAGAAGAACGAGGTCGTGTCCCGGGGGGAGAGGGTCATTATTGAAATCTCCAGAAACAAAGGTGACGCGATGCGCCATCCCCGCATTAGAAATACGCTTTCTGGCCATTTCGACGACCTGGGGCAGGTCATAAAGAGTGGCCTTCAGTTTGGGAGCGGCAGCCAGAAAAGCCAGGGTATAAGTCCCCGAAGCGCCCCCGACGTCGAGGAATCTGCGGGCCCTTCCGGGATTGATGACTGCCGCCACCTGCGGAGCTGTTTTCGACCCGACAACATGCATGGCACCGATGAAAGCCTCAATGTGCTCATGGGAAAGGACACCCTGTTTTTCCATGTGGACCGTGGCTTTTCCCGACACAATATCCGTAAGTCGCGACCAGTTATTCCAGACCGTGCCCAGATGCAGAATCATGGGAAGAACCGAATCAGGGCCATCGGCGGACAACAGTGGCGCCAGAGATGCCTCCAGGCGATAACAACCGTCTTTTTTTATAAGGAAATCCAGGGCGGCCAGGGCGTCGAGAAGAATGGTCATCCCGCGCAGGTCGGCGTTTTTTGCTTCGGCCGCCTGTTCGGCGTTCAATGGTTTATGCGCCAGCAGTGTGAACAGATCGAGCTCCGCCCCACTGAGGATGACACGACTGGCCATAAAATCGCGAGCCATACTGAGAATTGACTCTGCCGTGTGTTTGGAATCCATGAATCTCTCCTATGGGCGCTTTGCAACCGACATCACGGCCAGGACCTGGCGGAGCATTTCCTGAAATTCCTTGAGGACACGCTCCAGGTTTTCAACATCGTCCAGATGCTTCAGGGCTTCAAAGTATCGGGTTGCCGATCGCCGTTGATTATTGGTCCATTCGGCAGTATATCCCTCGGTCTTTTTACCCGCTTCATCATCCGGCAGGTCTTCTCTGCGGCCGTGGGCCCAGTTTATGACATGGGAAAAAAAGATCAAAGCCCGGTCAAGGAGAACGAAAAAAAACTGCAGGTTGTGCATCGGGCCGATCTTCAACTGTGTACGACCCAGCCGGCGGGAAAGGTCGAGCCCCATCAGGCGTGGGCCGGAGGCCTTGACCCTGGCCAGGCGCTCCCCGCCGAAATAGGCGCTTAGACCCCCGAGCAGTGCACCGCTCGCTGTAAAAACTCCCGCGCTTATCCCGTGAAAAAGCACATCCAGGCCGGCGCCTCCTGTTCCGCCCGCCAGGGCTGCGGCCCATATCAGCTGTGTCCTGTCAAGGCCCAGGACCTTCCAGACCCTTTCGCTGAAAAGGTTCTGCTGCAGGGCAGATTCAGCGGGAGGTTCATAATGGAAAATGTTGTGCTTGAAAAGCCTTCGAATTCGCTGGTGGAAGCGGCGTTCCATCTCTCTGAGTTCCTTTTGAAAGCGCTCCTTGAGACGTTCCTCTGACTCTTTGTCGCCTTCCTCGCCGCAGTCAGCCAGTACCACATGATTTGTGGAAGTTTTCAACAACTCTCCGATCAGGTCTGCGGTATCCGCGATGCGGCGCTCCCAGTCCTCGCGGAAGGCCCTGATAACCTGTTCCATGGCAGGCTGCCAGTCCTGGTCGATGCTTCTCAGGGTCTCCAGCAGGGCCATGCGTTCCGCATAGTTGGCGTGGTGGGCATTGAATACCCGCACTGAATTGAAGTGTTTGCGAAAGGCCGTCTTCCATTCATCAAGATATTCCTCTCCGTATTCCTTGGAGTTGATAACGGCCATTCGGGGACGACCCGTCCGCCGCAGAATTTCCATCTCTGCCAGGTCGTCCCTGCGCATGGGGCGGGAGCCGTCAACAACGTAAATGACCCCTGCACCGGCCACGATCGGCTGCAGAAGTTGGCATTCGTGTTGATATGCCGGGAGCGCAAGGTGGGCCTCCCGGAACGCGCGAACGGCGCTTTCGTCCGACTCGGCATGCCCCTCAAGCCAGGCCAGCGTATGGCGTGGATTCTGAAACCCGGGCGTATCGATGAATTCGACTATAATCCGGCCGTCTATGATTACCGGATAGACATGGCAGGTCCGGGTTTCACCTGGAAACGGACTCACGGGAACGGTATCATCTTCGGCAAGGGTGGAGACCACGGAAGACTTGCCTTCATTGGGGTGACCAACAATGGCGAAACGCAGGGGGACGGAATCACTCATGCGGTCACGCTCCTTTTCGGAGACAGGCGATCCCGAGATATGGATCGCCTAGCGCCTGAAGTTGCTCTTCCCAGACCTTGCGGTCGATTTTCCCGGGAGGAGTGAAAACGGTTTTCCTGTCCGGTCTGCCGATTAGCAGAACAGCGATTTTCCCCTTTTCAGGCAGGCTTCTGCGGAGCTGGCGGATAAACGCAAGTGTTTCCAGTATCGGCGGCTGCCAAGCCTCCTGGACCAGGAGTACTCCGCTTTGTCTTCCCTCCCAATTCCTGTCTTTCAGGTGTTCGAGAACCTGCCGGTCCTGGTCGAGCTGGCCGCCGACCTCAAGGATTTCGCCGATGCTCATGCCGAAATAGGCCTCAGCGACGCGGACTATATCCGCCCGGGAAGCCCGCGCCGCCAATTCCTCGTTCATCAAGACGACGCCCGAACTGGATTCCGTCTGGAGGATTTCCGGCATTTCAGAGGGGCCTTCACAAATTGATAATTCTTCTCTTTCCTCCTCCCTGTCCAGGGGGAGGGTTTCGAGAAGAGGAGTCTGCATACGCCTCATGAGACTGTCGCAGGCGGCATGTGAAAAATCGAGTTTCCTCAGGGTAATCCGGCGTAACAACCAGGTGGCCAGACATATTAAGAGTCGCGGCAGGACGCCGTAAAATACAATCCCCAGACAGAGGAAAGGCCACCAGGAAACCAGATCAGGCGTCGCCAGGTGAGCGATCCCCTCTTTCAGGATAATGCGGCTGTTTTCTATCTGAACCGGGGTTGGAAATCCTGTTCCCTCCGGGGCCAGCCATGACCAGGGTAAAGCCAGGATTTGTATCAGTTTGTAGATTATTTCCGGTCCGACCTGGAGGGTTGTCTGCCAGCCAAAGGCCAGGTCAGAGGTGAACACCCTTGCGAGGGTTGCCAACAGTGCCCCGATGTTAAAGGCCAGTCCGAAAAGCTGGCTGAGCATAAAAACAGGGAGGGAAAAAAGATTTCCATAAACCGTACGACGGCTTTTCAGCAGGCCCAGCGTTGCTTGCAGGCGCGACCGGCGGTCTTCCGTCAAGCGATTCATTCCGCTGGCAGCTACTCGTCTGGACAGGGCGTAAAGCAAGGTCCCCCAGAAAGTGCCGGAGAAGGTCTTGCGACGCGAAAACCGGCAAAAACGGCGCAAAAAGAATCCCCCGGACAGGATCAAAAGGAGAACAGCCTGAAGAACGATGAGCAAACCCACATAGCCCGACACATTGACAGGCTGAACACCTTTGTATTGTAACAATGAAAGGGCCAGTCCTCCGCCGGAAAAAATTCCCATGACAATAACGACACATTTGAGCAGGACCAGGGTCTCCTGAAAGGCGGTACCGGGCAAAATCGACTCCTGGTCCTGTCTCTTTCTTACCTCAAGCCAGCGCCGAATAAGAGAACGCCGGGACGGCAGGTGTGTACCCTTGGCGGGAATGATTTTCAGGAAAATAGCGCGGTCACGTCGTATCAGGCCTTCCTCATCTTTTTTTTCATCCCCATGAAGGAAATACTCAAGGTCGATCAGGTCATGGATATTCCATTTCTCTTTTTTAGAATCCCAATTGGGAATGTTGGTTGCGGGCAGACCCTGGTCTACCGAAAAGGGTTCTGGAATATTTTTTTCCTGCTTTATTTGTGACGAGGATTTCATAATTTCCAGTCAACCTTTAATACGATTGAACAATTTCCCTGGTTAAACTTCAATGTTACACTTCAGTTTAAGGCCTGCAAAGAAAGAATTTGTCTTGGAGTAATATTTCCGGAACGCAATAAACAGGACGAATGTGGCTTTTTCAAAATTCGGCGGATTTAATACATTCAGAAACTCTGCTTGAGCGGACTTTGAATAAACGAAAATCCAGCTATGGGCATTTGCAAAAATTCCAAAAGTTCTGATGTTTTCGGGCCTGGAGAATGAGATTTCAATTTAATCTTTCATCTCTGAATGATTGAATAATTGTTTTGATGTTCTGAAATGTCTTCCACCCTGCGGTCATCCGAGATTTGGTGAAGAGACTTTGATCACTTCATGTAGGCCTATTTTATATATTTTTCTACATATTCAAAATAAGAATCAATGACCCCGTCAGGGTCTTCGAGCGGCGGATAATGACCTACGGGTGAAGCGATCTCTATAACCGATGAACCTGGTAATAAATCCTGCCATTTTTTAGTAGTGGCCTCGCCGATAATTTCATCTGAGTTACTATTTATAAGACACAGTGGAACCCTGGTTTTCTGGAGTGAAGTCACCCATCGGTTTCTTTTGTGAATCCGCTCATTTAAATACTGGATGACCTCCGGTACTCTTCTGTGGCCGTTATTATAGGTCAGTAGTTCCCAGAATTCTTTCATTTCCGTGGGTGTCGGCCTGGTTTCAATACCGAATGTACTGGAAAAATTGCGTTCAAACATCGCATAAGGGGCAGGGAAATTGCCTGCCACAGCCGCTCCCAACGGGGTAAGGAGAAACTTCTGCATCAAGGTCGTTTTGGCCTCTTCCGGAAATATTCCACCGTTAATGAAGCATACAGAACAGATATGTATTTTGGGATCGCTTTCATTGAAATGTCCTTCTTCACCCGAATTATTAAAACGCGCGATCAACTCCTGAGCTACCAGGCTTCCATAGGCATGGGCCAGAACGTGTACCTCTTTTATGTTCAAGGTATTCAGCAGTTCTTCAACAATATCAGTTAAGTAAATAATAGAATAATTTCCACCTTTGGGTTTGTCCGAAAAACCCGATCCTAATAGATCCGGTGCAACCACCTTGAAACTTTTTGCCAATTCGGGCCACACTCTGTGCCATCCCCAGGATGCGGTCGGATAGGCATGCAACAATAATAATGCCGGCCCTTGGCCTTCCATGACATAAAAAATTTGATGTGATTTAATGGTGGCGAACCGGCCTTTTTCCTTCCAATTATTTAACTTTATATCGACACCGTGTGACTTACAGCACAAAATCTTTGCTTCGCTGGCACTTCCAATAATAAGATCATTTTTATACAGGGCGGCAACACTTGCCCCTGACAATTGATTACCGGAATTACTGTAAATCTCTTCAAAATCACATTTTTCTTTATTGATCCTGATTTTCAAGACTTGCGAAGGTGAAACCACTTCGGGATCTTTGAAGTGCCTTGCGAGGGCGATTAGATTAGGTTGAACAGCAACTAACAGCTCGCCGTTTTTTGAAACCGTGATATTATCCAGGCCTACCCTAATAAAATGGGAATATAGATGACTCAGATACCCAGATGCCGGGTCTCTTTTAAAAACGTTTATGTTTCCAGCTAAAGTCTCTGAAACATAAACAAGTTCACCTTTTTTACTGAGGTTAATACCGTTCGGAAAGCACAAATCTTCAGCAACAATGTGAAAATCAGAGCCGTCGTAATAAAATATACGGCCCTTACCCGATTGAAATAAGGCATCTATTTTAAGCCCCAGGCCCCCATAAGACCTGTTAATATCTGTCAGGTAAAACTGTCTTGGACCTGTGACAACCAAGTCGTTTGGCCACTTGATCAATTTATTTTCAATAGTTTCAAGGTGTTGTAATCGGTCACCTATACTGATCTTGAATACTTCAATGGTTTGTCTGTTGTCCTTTCGATGGTTTATCACAAAGAGCAGGTCATTACCTTTATCATCCTGGTACAGGCTGATTCCATGTGGATGAAAATCTTCTAATTGATCTCGTAATAGAGGTTTTGGAGGGATCTGAGGTGCTTTCAGGTCCAGCCTATAAATTTCGCCCCGGACATGCCTGCCTTGAGCAGGTGCCCAACGGTCATAACTGATAAAATATAAAATATCGCTTTTGTGGTCTATTTCCAGATCTTCAGGACCTGGCTGATTGACTAGGACAGAACAATTTGCATTGTTTAAATTTTCGATCTTGAGAAATGCCCCCAGGTGAGAAATCCGGTAAAGCACAAAAGAGGCAATCATTGCTGTAACGCAAAGGATTAAGATAGTTTTTTTTCTATACATATACCTTTATGCCACCTTATTTAACTAACAGGAAATTGCTTTTTAGGTATTGGGGAAAAGATTGACAGCAAACGCTGAATTGAGGACACACAACATACTCATACTCTATCTCTAATAATTCCTATGACGTGAAAGTCGTTTATCACGATGGGGATTGAGCTGTCAAGAAATTCAATAGCCCTTTTCAAGTCGGGCCAGGGCAACAGAGACTTCGGCTGGCCTCTTTCAGCCCAGATCACCCCGCCTTGCTTCTGTACCGACGGTTCAAGAGCTTCTGGATAAAATCATCAAATATCCTGCCCTTGCGTTTCAGCAT
>Ga0180432_10002866_pt1 | contig 25428 bp, 23 predicted proteins | sample SS_ome_10_FD_132414 | JGI IMG/M metagenome (GOLD analysis project Ga0180432, IMG submission 132414) | Hypersaline lake sediment archaeal communities from the Salton Sea, California, USA - SS_1_MS_2 metaG | ecosystem: Environmental > Aquatic > Non-marine Saline and Alkaline > Hypersaline >... | reverse complement strand
GAATTGAAACACCTGAAGAGATTGAGAAATATTATAATGCATTAAAATCAACACCTCAAATTATTGAGAAATTCTTAAACGAAAATGTTGAGCTGATCAATGAAATTGTAAAAACTCTAGAGAAAAGTGTGAACTTTTTCTTCTTAGCTCGAGGTATATCAATTGCCACTGCAAAAGAAGGAGGTTTAAAATTAAAGGAAGTTGCTTGTCGTTTCATAGAGGGTTACTCCGCGGCACATGCAAAACACGGGCCAATATCATTAGTGAGAGAAGGATTTCCCATTATTTTCGTGGCTCCTCCTGACGAAACTTATCAACGCTTAATTGGAAATGTGATGGAATTCAAGTCAAGAGGAGGTAAAATTATATCTCTAGTTGCTGAAGATGATACTAAAATTGCTAATTTGAGTGATATGGTAATTAGAATCCCTCAACCAAGTGATAAATATCACAACATCTTTAGTCCGATTACCTTTACCCCTGCTCTTCAATTATTAGCTTACTATGCTTCTATAAGTTCAAATTTGGATCCAGATAAACCATTAAATCTTAGTAAAACTGTAACCGTTCACTAATTATTTTTATATATAAGATGGAAGATACTTTAGAACACTCTTTCGAACATGGTCAATTATTGTTAAAAGCCAAGAAGTTCCAACTTTTGTCTCAGTCTCAGATAAATTTTGAATTACATTGATGTAATTCTTACCCTTTTTCTGAATGCTGATATAGATGCTCTTTAGAAATTCGATTTTCAATGACTCTTCGCCTAAATATGCCTTACAACTTATAAACTCATCTTCGATTACTTGAATACTCTTGAGGAGTTCTATTTTTTGGTTTAATAGCTTTTCTGATGTTTGATTGCCCATTACTGATTTGTATAATTGGATAGATTTTTCCATCTTGTTAGCTAATGCTTTAAATCTTTTGACTCTCTCGTTAAAAATAATTTCAAGCTTTTCAATAGCGCCATCATATAAGAATTTATCCAAATCACTTCCATCATAGAATTTTGAACGTATCAACAGGTACCATTGCCTAAGAGCAATTATATTTGCAATATATTCAATACTATTTAAAACTCTTCGCTTAACGCTCCAGTATAATCCGGGATAGAAGTCTATGTCGTCCTTTTGAGATTCTTTACCAATCAAAAGCTTATGACCTTGAGGACAATCCTCCCGATAAATAACTCCTGCAGCAATTACAGTGTTAAATCCTAATTGACATGGCCCCACTATCCCCCCCTGACCCCCGAGAAATATGGGCGGTTGATTCAGCATGACCCCCTGAGCTACATTTCCAATTAATGATGCTGTTGCCTTATCTTGGTTAGGAGTGTAGTTAAAATGAATATAGGAACTACCGACCTCGCTATGGTTTGTTCTACTCGTACCTCCTGCCATTAAAATGTCACAATAGTTAATGATACTTCCTAATGTGACAAAAGGAAAAAGAATCGTTTGTTTTAGCCCTACCGTATGAGCTCCATTTGCTTCTTCCTCTAAGAGACATCCTTCACGGACTTCAGCACCATCACCCATGTTGGCAGAGTCAAGGAAAGTTGATTCTTCAAAATAACCCCCTTTTAAATCTACTTTCTTCCCTAATTGGCAATTTTTAATTGTAACTGGAGATCTACTACCCAACTCAACTCCCGACATGATAAGCGTCTTCTTACCGAAAATTTTACATCCCGAATGTATCGTAACGTCTTCAGGTGATATCCGGTTGATATCTACATCTTCGCCAATCTCTACAGTTGAAGGAACTGGGATATTAACACCCTTTTCAATTAAAGTAGCAACTAGTGAATTATCATGATTTACCATGTAATTGCATCTCTCTTGTAGTTCATTTTTCTGTGTATACTTTAATCAATACAATTTCTTACTACTATTTATGTTATAATTAGAAGTCTTATATCATTATTAGATTTTAGTAGAAAAAAAAAGAAAAAAAATAGCATTAGTTATAGTATCTAAACACTGCTCATGGTAAAAAGTGATTGTTTCTTGCTCAATTCTGCTACCATGAAATTTGCAATTTTATCCTGATTTTCAACACCAATTCTCTCTAATCGATTTTTAAAGCTGTTTTTAAAGGTTTTTAATAATGTCTCATAGTCTGGAGTATCTGCTGAACCAACCTCGTCCTTTAAAGAAAACCGGATTAATCCACGAGCAGCAATTGGAGGAATATTTATTTTTTCAGAAAGGATATCTCCAAAATAAGTGATTATATCCATTATTAAGTTCCCTCCTTTATCATTTTCATCATCTCTTCTTCAGAAATTTCATCTTCAGAAGGAGCAGCTTTTCTAGAATCTTCAATTTTTCTTCCTAAGATAACCCAAGCGTAGAGGTTTCCTAAAGCAAATATCACTAGTATTACTACATTCACAATAGTATATAATTGATGGTTATAGTTGCTAATGAATGTTATTAGAAAGACATGTATTGGAGTAATAAATCCTTGAAGTGCGAAAATCAATGAGGAGAATCCAAGTACTTTATATCTAAGTTTTATATTATTATCAATTTTTTCATCTCTAATTAGATTATATGCCGAATAGGATGCTGAAGAATACCATAAAGATACGAGAAAAATTGCGAGTGTAAAAAAGTAAATGTATAGGAGGTAATATAAATTTTCAAAATCTAATTGACCTTGGATTGATGCAAACAAATGTAAAACGAGGAATGTAATTATTCCTATTGATAAACAGATTAATAGCAATAAAACAATCCTGAACGAATTTTTCCGATTTTTGTAAAACGTATCATTTATGAAAAATGCTAAAGCAATAAAACTAATAACTTCGACAATATAGAAACCTAATTGAAAACTGGCCATCATAAAAAAACCCAAAATAGACTGACCAATGAAAAATATGATTAAACCCTCCAAATTTTTTAATTTGGTTGCTCTTAACCGCATGAATAGCCTTATAGTGATAATTATCAATGCACTTAATAAAATCATTGAAAGAACGATATTGACAATAGTTGAAGGATCCATTAGTTTTTCACTTTTTGTAGAATAATTTACACAGCTAGACAAAGAACTATTATTTAAATGTATTTAAATAGAAAGACATAAAGAACAATATCTCTATGTTCAGGAAAAGGTTTTTTTTAAAAGTCTGGATCTTCGTATATTTCTCTCTCTGTTTTTTTCCTAATTTCGAAGATATGTCCTCTCCAAGCCCCTAAGTCTATATATAATCCGTTAAAGTCAAGATCTTCACCTTTATAATAATAAACCTTGTGGTTTAAAATATCTGAGAAGGTCCACTCGTCGGTACCATAATCTATACCGTCTATTCTCACATGTGCCCTTGCGAAATAAGGACTGAAATTAACGATTGTAAGCTGTCGTCGGTCGCTTGTCCACCACTGATAAGCGATTAAATTTAAATCCGTATGGTCGTATTCGCTAAGCGCTTCCACTTTACATGGTGCCCATGAACCTTCACCCAACAATCTATCTGGTGCGGCCATTAACAATCTCTGGTAAAACTCGTATAAGTCTTCGTCATCGTTTTCTACTGGACGTCTTCTTAATTGGACGGGTATTTTTATTTTATGACCTTTAAGTTGACCTTCGTGAACTAATCGGGCTCCGGGTAAAGTCAAAACTATAATAGCAGCAGCTTGAGAACGTTCCTTTCCGAATGCACTGATGGCTCTTTGTTCGTCATGATTCTCGATGAATCTCAAGAGCTTTTCTTGAAACTCTAGATTTGCTTGTATGTGCGAGTTTATTGATTGAGCATTCTCGCGGGCCATTCGTTCGTATAATCTCTTATCATAACAATACTCGAATCCTTGCTGTTGCAAGTTCCATTCCATGTTCCAATACACTTCCGCTAAAAAGATAAAGTTTGGGGCCTCTTTTTTAATTTCTGGTATTACGTGTTCCCAGAATTCTATTTCAAGAGGAGCTCCCGCTCGTTTTCCCCATGTACGACTAAATACGTCGTTCGTCATGAGCATTGCCATGTCGCATCGAACACCGTCGCATTGTTCGGCGATACCAAGTAACATGTTAATCGCCCGAAGGCGTGCCTCAGATGAGAATGCATTAATCTGAACGGTATCAGTCCAGGGAGGAAAATAAGGATCTCTTCCATGCGCGTAAATCACGTCGTAACTTGAAAAATATTCATTTGGATGGGCTATTAGGTCTTCGGAAGTTCCAGTAATAAAAATATCTGACTTATCTAACGTCCAAAGATGATCAATTGACATGTGATTGGGCACGTAATCCAAAATTAGGAACTTATCGCGCCCCATTAGTTGCATGCGAAATGCTGCTAAACCTTCTGTTCCCCCAAGGCGAGAGTCAACATGATAATAAAATATGGAATAGGGTGAACCAATAACGTCCTCCGGTGTAAAATCGCTCAAGGCATCTTGATATTCTTGCTGTAAATCTGGATGTAGGGTGGCAATTTCCTTGCTTTTTGGGCTGCGTTCCCATACTCCCATCAGCCAGATAGCGTCAAAATATTTAAATTCCTCGTCGAACAGTTCTTCTGGAATATTATTTAGCTTGATCTCACGATCGTACCTTTTTGATAAAGAATTAAGCCATGCCCATGTGTTTATTTGATAGATCTTTGGATTTTTAGGCCATTTTTTTGTTACGATCTGAATGAGACTTCACCTACAAAATATAATATTCGCTATGAATACTTAATAGAAGTCTTTATTTAAAAATAAATCAATTCTAAATCAAAATTGTTTTATAGTATAACGACAAAAATCAATTATAAGAAATATTATTTCCGTGTTTAAAAAAGGAGAAAAAGAATGTCAAAACAAAAATTAAATGGTGGAGATATCTTAGCAAAGTGTTTACAGAAGGAAGGAATTTCAAAAGTTTTTGGTATTGTCGGCGGTGAACTTTTGTGTTTCTTTGACGCAATAGAACGATGGGGTCGTGATGAAGGTATCGATACAGTAATGGTGCGTCATGAAGCTGCAGGCGCTCACGCAGCTGATGCTTGGGCAAGAGCGACTGGTGATATTGGAGTATGTTTGGGTACTGTAGGTCCAGGAGTAACCAATTTAGTGCCTGCTGTATCAGCAGCAAACGCAGACTCCATTCCAATGCTCATTATCGGAGCTCAAATAGGGAGAATGTTTGAAGGCACATGGATTTTGCAAGGTGGTGTTGATCAGATGGCTATAATGAAACCGATAACCAAAGCTCAATTTCAAGTTGAAGAACCCGATGAAATACCTTTTGCTGTTCAAAATGCTATTAAAGCTGCAATGTCTGGTCGTAGAGGACCTGTTTTTCTTGAATTAAGAGAAACCGCTTTAGTGCGAGATGCTTCAGAAGATCTACTCAAAAAAATCTTGGATCCAGCGCAATATAGGCCAATATATCGCCCAGGTGGCAGTCCAGAAGCAATTAAAGCTGCCGTGGAAGTATTAAAGACCGCTCGCAAACCACTAATTATTGCTGGAGGGGGTGTAAACGCTTCAGAGGCATACGAAGAATTAGCTAAATTTTCGGAAACATACTCAATTCCCGTGAGCACATCTATCAATGGTATAGGCTCGATAAGTTCTGATAAAAAGACCTTTTTAGATTCTTATTTAGTTACAAGTGCGTATAGGACGGCAGCAGGTCAAACTGATGTAGTTATATCTCTCGGATGTAAATGGGGATTCTATATACTCTATGGAAAAGCTCCTACATGGAATCCAGATAGGAAAATTATTCAAATCGACATCGATCCGCAAGAAATCGGGAGAAATAATCCAGTTGAAGTGGCTATTGTTGGTGATATTAAAGCTGTACTTAATCAATTAATTCCAGAAATGGAGAAAAGCTTGCCAAAAGAAAAGGTAACGGAATGGAACGAGTGGAACGAATACGTAAGCGAGTTACGAAAAAACGACGATTTAGAAATCAAACAAATATTTGAAGCTGAAAAAATACCCATGAAACCCGAAAGATTGATATTGGAAGTCATGGATTTCATTCCTGAAGATGCTCAAATTGTCCTTGATGGAGGAGATACAACCGTATTTTCTTATAAATTCATAAATTACAAACCTCGCCCACCAAGAAGCGTGTTCTACCCCGTAACAATGGGTCATCTTGGAGTCAACCTACCATACGCTATAGGCGTGCAACTTGCTAAACCTGACAAAATGGTCGTGTGCATTACTGGAGATGGCAGCTTCATGTTCAATATTCAAGAACTAGAAACAGCAGTAAGGTTGAATTTACCTATCATCGTTGTCATTGCAAATAACGAATGCTGGGGTATGATAAAGAGTGGACAGAAAGGAAAATTCAAAAAGAGATATTGCGATGTTGATTTTCCCCCAATTGATCATGTAGCCATCGCGAAGGGTTTCGGTTGTCATGCTGAAAGAGTTACAGACCCTAACGAAATAAAAGCGGCACTACAACGCGCTGTTGACTCGAAGAAGCCTTCCGTCATTGATGTGGAAATTGCGTTTGAAACGCCAATAGCAACAAGAGTTATCGGTGCGTATAAAAAAAATAAGGGTTTATATGGAAAGTAATTAAAAATTTTTTTTTTCTTTTTTTACCGGTCGGCATATTGCGCCATACCGTAGCCAGCAATTACCATCGATATCATTTCCGTATAGATAATGATTTTTTGGCCAACAACATTAATCACGAGTCCTTCAAGCGTTTCACGACTAGGACCAAAGAACATCAATAAAATGTAAGCAAAGATCATCACGGTAAAAAACATAAATGTGTATGGAACATACTTTGGGATGCCTTTCTTTAAGAATATAAGAATTGCATACACTAATATCACGGGGAATGTACCCGTAAAAGCAATTAAAACGCACCATCCGTGAGCTGGACCATTAATATCTGTGGGTGCTAATCCAATTCCAATATAGGCTATTGCCACTATGACACCAAAAGAAGTCGTTGCCCAGGCAAGAACTTTTTTAAATTTATTATCAGCTACGTGTTTAGGAATTGTTATGAAAAATGGGACAAGCAAGCTACCGGCGATTACAACGGCACTCGTAAACATGAGGAAAGACACGGGATTGGGCATTCCATTTACTTGCGTAAGGCCGAGATGACTGAAGAAATTCGTGAAAAAATTATATCCTCCCGGATAAAAAAACATCGCCAAGATCGTGATAATTAAAAAATACATGCACCCCATTGCAGTTAAGAGGTATGGCAAGGTCTTCTTGTTATGAATTTCGAAATTTAAAAAGTTTAACTTATTCAAGTCCATATTGTATAGTCTCGTTTATTCTATTTAGAATAATAAATCATAACTATCTTTCAATAAAAACTTTAAAATATTTTTCTACAAAAATGTTCATCTCTCTGCTAATTAGCGTAATATTTCAAGATTTGCAAATCTTGATAAACTCTCTGGAAACGATTTTAACGACTTGCATCCTGTCAAAGCTAATTTTTTAAGAGAAGTTAAATTATTTAGGCTCTCAGGAAGTGATCTCAGATTTTTACAATAACTCAAGTCTAATGTTTCTAATGCGTGCAAATTTCCAATGCTCTCTGGCAGAGAAATTATATTTTTACAGCTAATTAACTCTAATATTTCAAGATTTTGAAGATTTCCGATGTTATCTGGTATAGATGATAGTGGCATGAAAGTCCAATCTCCTCTATATTTTAATTCCTTCAAGTTTTGTAAATTACATAAACTATCAGGTAAAGCGTTTAAATTAAAACACATCCCTAAATTCAACACTTCTAAAGAGTGCAAATTACCTATATCACTTGGTAATTTTTTTAACATGTGACAATTTTCCAGGTTTAACACTCTGAGTTCTTTTAAATTACATAAAACTTTCGGCAATCGTCTCAACGCAGAACAATCGCTCAAATCTAAAATCTGAAGATGTTTCAAGTTTTCTATGCTTCTTGGTAAATACTTGATGCAATCAGCAATGTTTTTATGGCTCTTAGCTTTAGAACCCACAGCAAATGAATACACGCTCATCGTCCATCCGGTAAGATTTAAACCTATAACATGACCAAGTTTAATTGCATATACAGCCTTACCACGAATAACATCTTTAATGTCGTCTGTTTGAAAGTCTTTATAGAAGTCAACATTCAATTCCATGTAATCTTCAATTAATGCATCTAATTTCAAGAAAAATTGAATCTCTTCTTGAACAACTCCAAAGATTGAGCGAAGTAATTCGTTTTTTAAGGTTTGAGTATATTGGTTGTCAACCTTTTCAAATGACTTTATGAGAGTTTTTAATACTGCCGAAGATTGTTCATGTTGAATTGTCCATTCTATTGGAGATAGAACTTCTTTTAAAAAATACTTCAAGATAATTCTCGCAGCAGCACTTCTGATAAGCGGATTATCGTCAGAAATTAACAAGTTTTCGAGAATTTTAAACAATTGCTTACTTCTAACTTCTAACCTATCAAAAATATCCAATACCTTAATAATGGTATCCGCATTGTCAGTTCCTTCTAGTAAAGTAACTAATAATTCTATAGTTTCTGCTTTACTTTTCCTCTTAATTATATAATCATTGTAAACTTTTTCTGGATTTGGAGAACCAGTCATGATAGAATTTATTTTATAATTGCTTTATATTTATTATTAAACTCGATAGGGAATGCATGTAGCTCGACCTTCTGTTACTTTTTCACCTTTTTTGTTGAAGCACTCCATCATGAAAGAAAGTCTTTTTGTGGTTTTATCTACCTCGGTAATTTTTGCGATTGCCCGGATGGTTTCGCCAAAAAAAACTGGTTTTAGAAACTTGAAATCGATGGTCTCAGCAAGGCATCCAGGTCCAAAAATCTCCCCGCCAAAGTGTGAAATCATGCCTCCCACGAGCAATCCGTGTACTATTGGTTTTTTAAAGCGAGTCTTTTTGATAAAATCTCCCTCGTAGTGGAATGGGTTATGATCTCCAATTAAATCCGCCATGGTTTCTGTTTCTTGTTGCCTGAACGTGTGTGAAAATTCTCTTGTCATTCCCACTTCAAATTCATCTATTCGTATGACTCCGGATTCCTTGTTCTCACCAGATGAGGATTCTAAAATCGATGACGACTCTTTCTGTTGTTTCTTTTCTCTTTCCAATTTGAGTTGTTTCGCTTCGTAAGGCATGTAGTAGTCGTGATCAATCCAAATTCGAGTCCTTCCCTCGAGTAATGCTTTTTTAATCACTGCCCAATTAGGGTTTTTCCGTTCTTCAGGAGTTAAGAGAATCTCTGTCCACCCAGATACCCATTCGTTAATTGGATTGTGAACATCCGTGCCCGTTGACATGAAAATTGGTCTGGGTAATTTTTTTTCTTTCCTTAGATTTTCAAGCCAAATGACGGTTTTTGGGTCGTACCAGCGCATTTCGTTGTTAATTTCGAAACCATCTACTCCCCACTCTAACAATTGTTCTCTTGTAGGGTGCGTACATTTTCCAAGTCGATGCCAAGGTTCGTTCACAGTCCATGGAATGTGATCAACCTGCACCACTGCTCCCATATCTTTTGCTTTTTCTATTTCTTCTTTAATTTTATCGTCGTTTGGGTTCATTGGTATTCTCCCGGGAAAGTCTTCAATTCCCAAAAAATTCAAGTGAATCCTTATGGTGGTCCACTCAAATCCAGGAATGATTACAATTTCGGGATATTTATCCTGTAATTTCAGGATTGGTTTATTGTTCTTGCCAGTGTTATGATCGGTCAAAACGAATGCATGAAATCCATTTGCAATTTCCCATTTAATGCATTGCTCTGGCGTCATCCATCCATCGCTGGCGGTTGAATGAACGTGAGTATCGAGAAAAAAGCCATCTTTCGGTAATATATCCGAAGTTCTCTTGTAATTGAAGAAGTGATCTGGAATTTTTCCTCGTAATTTATAATTAACATCCTTTTCCATGTGTTAGAAATATGTGAAACTGTATTAAATAGTTATTTCTTAAAGAAAATTAAGCAATGTAAAATAGTATAGAATAGTAAAAATAAAAAAAAAGAAAATATTATTTCTTGTCTGGTGGACTTCTTCCTAACCAATTCTCGTAGAAGGCATCTATATCAGGTAAGAAATTAAATATGGTTGGATATCCTGGGGGTGCTGCTTCAACGTCTAAGAGAGTCAAACATCCTGGGCAGTAATATTCTCGAAGTTCCTCCCATTCTGGGTCGCTCCCCATAAATTTAGGATAAAGCTCATCTATAGCCTCGATCGTATCTCTTACTCGAACCCTACATTTTGTCTTCCAGTTAACATTATAATCTCCGAATTCATGACCGCAATCACACTTTACTATTCTTTCACCTTCTTTTGCCACGATATAAAGATGTTCATGGAGGGGTAAAAGAATCCGTTCGTTCCATTTAACTTTCTCTTGTAAGATTTCCATGATCTTGTCAAATCTATTTTGATCTTTCCTCCCGCTAATGATGGGCTTGAGTTCGTCCCATTTCAAATCTCCTTCAATCATTCTCTCCAATGTTTTCTTATCTACATTCATCAGTCATTTCACCTCCATTTGAAAGTCTTCGGGAAATTTCCAGAATTCTCGAAATTCTTTTCCCCATTTAGAAGAAAGCTTTAGGCTTTCTGAATACATTTTGCTTACCGCCTCGTACAATTTCCCTTCCGTTAATTTTTTCCTCTCGTATTCCCAGTATTCCTCAAAAGTCATGGATTTATCCTTTCTTTCGTTTCTGATGTCCTCTTGACGTTTTTTGGTGGCTTCTTCATCAATTAGCCATTCCTCGCTCTTATCGTCGTAAGTAGCAACAACGCCATAAACTTTATTGACGATATCTGAAGTATATAAACCGTCGTCAAGATCCCGTTTAATGCTGTCTACTCTTCGCTCGAGGGGGTCTCCATAACCCGGGCCCCCGCTCTCTGCAAAGTGAATTATGTCGTAATTTTCAAGGGCAATAGGATATATTGTTCCTATTGGCAATCTCTTGATATCTCCTTTTAGAAATCTTTCAAATTGACCATTACTAGGATCGGCATCGTCTATTGGATAATCCTGTTTATTTCGAAAAATCTCTTCTAAGTTTGTGTTTGTCCCGCTCAAGCAATAACTAGTTGCGTTAGGATAACCTCCATGCATTCCTCCAGATCCGTGAAAAACCAAACCTTCCCTGCCCGCAAAGAATTCCACTTTTTCAGAATTAGCAATGAAGGCAACGCTACCATAATTGGCACCTCCCCGGAATTTCCCGTGACCTGGAGTATTTGGTTTCACTTTTCGGGATAAATAAGGAATGCCTCCTTGAAAAAGTTCCCAAGTTTCGACATCTCCTAGGTCAGCCTCTGGATTCCACATGGCATATCCCCAATTAAGACCATCTCTCACGGCACTTGCTCCTAATCCTTGACCCGAAATTTCAAATGTAGACAACATCCATCTTTCACCTAACAAAGGACCAGCTGAAAAAACTCCGCCTCCTTGAATTGAGTCTCCAGTAAACCCATACCCTGGAACGACTTCTTCTCTAAATCCTCGCGAAAATAACCCGTAAGAAATGCATTTCATCATCGTCGTGTACGCAGGAATCAAATTTCCCCACGGCGCTTGATATGAAAGGTATGGATCTCCGGGATTTGCCCAAGTTCCTAAAGGATAATCCTTTTCTACAGCAAAATAGGCACCATCGTTTACCTTATCTCCATAAATTAATATTTGGGTTAATAATACCCATTGACCTCCTTCCATGGCACCCTTATCGCAATTAAAGGCGTTTGCTCCTCCAGCGCTTGCACCGTCAAATGAGAGAGAAAAACTTCCATCTTCTTTTACAATTACTTCAATAGGGTGATTTGAGATTTTATCTTCCCTAGCTATTGGTACCCACGCCTGATCTTTCATGGGAAGGTCCATGAACGATGATGCCCTATATCTACCAGGGATTAATCGCTCTTTTACCCGTTCCTGGACGATCCTCCTTCCTTCTTCGATTGCTTCTCGCATGAATTGCTTATAATATTCAATTCCTTCTCTCTTAATAAAGTCGTACACGGCGTCTCTAATCATTAGGTTTCCTGCTAATCTACATTTTTCGTCTAATTCCCAATACATCGGACTTCTAACGGATTTTTTAGCACCAATCATGTGATCTCTCCAAATTTTATCATTAGAACCTATTTTTCGGCAAGTATAATAAGCTCCATCGTCAAATCGCTGAATTGAAGATACTAAAGTGTGACCTGGAGTGATGCCTCCAATGTCAATTTGGTGAGTGACTCCCCCTGCCCAACCGATTAATTCATCTTCCCAGAAGATAGGGATGAGAGTTTGCACGTCAGTAGTATGAACATTTCCACACTGTGGATCGTTGTTTAGAAAGATGTCTCCTTGGTTTATGGTGGGGTCCTCCTCGTATCCTTCCCTGATCATGAATTTAATACCTTCGCTCATTGTATGGACATGAACTAAGATACCAGTAGAAACTGCAATAGAGTCACCTTCTGGAGTATAGAGCGCAAAGCAGAGTTCGCCAATTTCCGTAACTATTGGCGATGCTGCTACGTGTAACGCCGTTTCCCTCGCTGATACAAGAGCTCCCCTTAAACTAGCATAAGCTCGTTCGTACCTGAAAGGGTCTTCTTCTTTCAAACTCAGGTTTTGTATTCCGTGGTAGCTTTTTTTTTCTTCTATTAGCTTCTCACTCTCTTCTAACATTTCTTTTACAGTTTTTCCATTCCATCCGATAGTTTTTCTTGACATTTTTTATACAACCTCCATGTGAAAAATTCGGTGTTTATCCAATTTGACTAGATATCCTGGGGGGACTACTAATGTTGTAGCTGGAGCTTCAATGACAGCGGGCCCTTTTACCATGTTTCCTGAATTTAGCAATTTCATTTCCCAGATTGAAGCTTCATGCCATTTTTTATCCCAAAATATGTCTCTTGTCCCTTTAGTAGCCTCTTCATTCGGATTTTCTCCACTTAATTCATGTGCGGGTAACTTAGGTTTTGGAACGGGTACGACTCCGGTTCCAATTGCTTTAGTTATGTGATATCCTAATTCAGGACTTTTCGTGCCCCTTCGGAAGATTTTTTCAAAAAGGTTGTCGTAGCTTCTAAGAATTGCATTCAATTCAGGCGAATCAAATCGTTCCAATTCATCTGAATACTCTGCAGTTAATTCTATTGTAGGCGACGCTACTTCCAGGTCTTTCAGCATTCCAAAATACTGTATCTTGAGAGATGGTCGAAAATCCATTTCGCTAGGGTCCCGTCCTTCTTTTTCAAATTCCTTCGTGATTTTTTCTTTCAAATCTCTCCAGGTAGAGCTTATCATTGAAGCTACAAATCCACTCATATTCCCAGCTGGATCAATAAGCATGTCAACTGACATTTCGTGCCTATAAGAATGATCAGCACAAGCACATCCATATGCTGAAAATGCCGGTGCCCATTCTGGTATCAAGATATCTTGAAAACTTAAGCCTCTAGAATATCCCGCTACATGAAGTGGGCCTCCACCACCAAAAGATGCAAGAGTATAATTTTCGGGTCTAAATCCAAGTCCTTGAATCATTCCGTTCAAATGATTCTTCATGTTTATTTCAATCAAATCTAAAGCTCCTCTTGCTGTTACATATGGGTCAGTTTTAAACGGTTCTGCTAATTGCTCTTTGATATATTTAAGAGCTTTATCTTTATTTAATGGAACTTTTCCCCCAAGAAAGTAATCTGGATTGAGATACCCAAGAATTAAACTACAATCAGTCATGGTCACTGTTTCTACACCCGATTGTTCGTTACACACTCCTATAAGATATCCCGCACTTTCAGGACCAAATTCTAACCTGCCGGATATGTCGTTATATCGCACGTACATCCCGGTACCCGCTCCTATAGAGTCTAACGCAATCATGGGAATGTTGAGTATGAAACCGCCAAGGGAACTCTCCCATTTTGTAGGAACATATCTTTCCATTGTCAAGCCCACGTCAAAGCTAGTCCCTCCAACATCTGACGATACTAGGTTTTTAATACCATACTCTTCAGCTATGAATTTGGATCCAATCATCCCCCCTATAGGTCCTGAAACCATTGTTGGAATGAGCGATTTAGAATAAGGAGACATTGTTCCTCCATAAGTAGTTAAAATTCGAAGTGGCGCAGGTATACCTTTTTCTTCAAATCTTTTAGCAATTCCTATTAATTGTTCTCTCGAAGGTTCTGCTGCGTATTGTTCAATTAGGAGCGCATTCAATCTAGGTGTTTCTCCTCTTACAGGATTGTGCTCATATGAAAGCACGATAGGGATTTCCTTTCCCTTTTCCTTCATTTTTTCTTTTGCTATTCTTTCTACTTCCATTTCATGTCTTGCATTCATGTAGGAACAGAGTAAACATACGCATATACTATCGACTCCCATCTCAAGTAGTTCTTCTACGGCTTTTTCCACGTCCTTTTCATAAAGAGGGACTAATTCATCACCCCAAAAATTTATTCTTCCACGGACACCTTTAAATCTTTTTCTAGAGATTAATGGCACGGGATGTTCGTGTTCTCTAGCATGAAGTCGCCCGGCATAATCAAGCCACATCCAGCATTGTAAAGCTCGTCCTAATCGATGCAGATCTTCAAATCCTGCATTCACTATGACTCCAATATTGTCATTTCCCTCTCGCTCTAAAAGTCTATTTAGCATGGCAGTACCCGAATATACTAAAGCCTCCACACCAGAACCTGTTTTTTCTAGTGTTGTGTCCCATTCATCTAACGAATCTGCGATAGCATTTAAAATTCCTATTGATTCTTCTTTTCCAGTTGTAAGCGCTTTGCCAACAGCAAAAAAACCTTCCTCATCAATAATAAATGAGTCCGTCATCGTACCACCCGTATCTAACGCAATAGCTTTTAGAGAAATATTTCCTTTACTACTATCTGATTTAGCCATAATTTATCATTTCAAGTAATTTTTACATGTATTTAACCTTTTTAACGCGAAAAATATTAAATAATGTTATAATTTAGTTATTCATTTTTAGATTTTATAAAAGTTTACGATTTTGTGAAAATAAGAATTATTTTACGATTTTTCTAATAAAGAAAAAGAATTTCATGCCCTCTTACTTAAAAAATAAATATAAATATACCTCTCAACATAAATATTATAGATAATTAAAAAAAAGGATTTTCAGAATGAGTGAAGAGAAAGACGAATTAAGAAAGCTGATCATGTTGATTTCCGAGTTACGAGCAAAAGACGAGGAAAGATACGAAGCTCACGTGAACTTCATGAACGAAACGATAAAAATGATTAGCGCAATCGAATCGCAGATGAACAAGCATTGGGCCACTGTGTTAGAGTCCTTAAAAGATTTAAACGAAAATATAACCTCGAATTTGGAAACTCTTTTAACAGGTATCAATCCAATAGGTTTGAGAGAAACTTCCAAATCGCTAAACGAGATAATGGACACCATGAACAAGAGCATTCAATCCATGAACTTAGAAAAAATTATTAGCGAGTTAAAGTTCATGAAAGCGGGGGGAGTATATTCCATGGCGGCACCAATGGCAGGACAAGTTGCTGAGGGGGAGGTTCCCGAAGAAATTGCTGCTGGTTTGAAACCTCCTCCTGGATTAAAGACTCCTGGAAGTAAAACTGCCGCAAGTGGCGATGGCGATGTGGAATGGGTAGACCCAACCGAAAACAGAAAAGCTCAGGACGACGATGACGACGACAGCCGCCTCCTTAAGCCGTCGGATTTCTTTGGAATGTAGTTTTTTACGTTGGTTTTACGATTTCCATGTAAGCGCCTAATCGTGTTTTAATCTGTTCTACATTTTCTCCTATTTTATTAAAAATTATTGATGTAATGGGAATATCTAGCTTTTTCCTTACTTTTTCTCTTAGCATGGGATAGCAATTAGATATGCTATGACATCCAAAAAGTTGGTTAAAAATAATACCATCAACATTCATCTTTTTCGCGATTCTTTGATATGAATCCGTGAGCGTGTTGTTATCGCATCCAATACCCTCCGTCGCGGCATTGAGCAAATAACGGGCATATTCTTCAACGGGATTCGTTCCTTTAGAAACCGGTATTTCTTCAAGAAGCCCTAAAATTTCCCAATCCGCGTATAGCGTTCTTGCTCCTTGTTCATACAAGAATTCTTGAGTTTCTGGTTCCCAACCCCCGAATACGGGCGTTAAAAGAATGCGCGGCATTTTAGAAACGTCCATTCCAATCCCCTTTCTTATTCTTTCTCTCATTTCCTTAACTAGATTGGCAATATTTTCTAAATATCTTTGGGCATTAGAGTTATAATCTTGAAAACTGATGCCTAATAAAGATAAAATTTCTGCAAAAGTAGCCGGATTACACGGATAAAAATCTTCTGCGCTTATCTCGTAAATTATTGTTTTATAATACCTTTTTACTTGATTTCCAATGCGAAACTGCTTGTTCAAGCTGTTATCAGCAACGTGATTCCCAGTAATATCTTCTAAATCCGAAATAGCGTTTGTAATGTTCTCAGTTAATAATTCTAAAGCATTTCCAATGTTTCTTGAAGGAATATCGACCCAAATCTGCCTCGGTACTAATTTTCGTAGAGATTCGTAATATTTATTAAACGCACTACAACGTATGGCAAAATTCATGTTGGCGTCTACATTCTTTCCTTTTGAGACGTGCATGCCATAAAGCCCCTTAATACCATAACAAAAGTCGCTTGAAATCCCATTTTCAACTCCAAGATCGTACATTTCATTATATTTCACATTAATTGATTTAAGTACTTCGTCGAGAATAGTGTCAAATATTTTTAAAGCGTCAAACTGCTTTATAAATCCTAGAAGCTTAGTTGTTAAACCCCAACCTAATATACTCGTAGCTGAATTTAAAGCAACTAAGTATTGATTGATGTTAAACGATTCCATGCGTATGGGAAATACTGGAACAGCGCCAGCAGCAAAACTCAAGTCCGAGAAGGGTAATACTACTGAAATTAACTTTTTTCTTTCCCGAAACTTCTGCTTTTTCAAGTATTCGCGCCCCGATAGAAAGTTATACGCCATTTTCAAAACGGAAGTAAAATTAATTACATCATCCGTAAATACACTCATTTTTACATCATCTCCATGAACGCCTCAACACGGGTTGATAATTGACCTCGGTTAGCGCGGGAATAATCTCTTTCTAAATTCAATACTTGAATGCCTTCTTCTTGCAATTCTTTCTTTAAAAAACTCTGAAAAATGTTAATATGGTCGCAAAATTTGATGATATGGTTAATCACACGCAACTTCTTCCCCTTTTTTTCTTGGTGCTCTTTAATAATCTCCTTGATTTGGGTAACTTTATTTTCAAAATAGTATGGGACCGTGTGATCTCCATTTTTATTGTTTTCGAATCTCTGTACGAAAAAATCAAGAGGATCGTCATTGGATGTAATTTCTTCTTCTTCAAATACTTGAGAAAAGTACGCATCACCTACCCACGTATCAAAATACTTGATATCTCCTCCACTCTCTTCAATTAGATTAATCAGGTAATCGCCAATGAAGATTGAACATCCTGTAAAAAATATATCAACTGAATCTTTAGAATTCTGAGCATGATTAGGATTATTTGCTTGAATGAAGTCTTCCAATTCAGGAAGTATTACTGGACCATATAAAATGGCCTTTTGGAAGATCTTTAACTTGTCTACACCAGAAATATCAAGGTCATTGATATCAGAAAGTTTTTTCTTGAATAGATTGTATTTTCTAATGCTCTCTATAATATCCTGTTTTTTTATTTCCCTTCCAATTAGTTTTTCAAGTTGTTGTTTTAGATCTAATAATTCTAGCTTGAAATATTTCAAAGCTTCGGGATCTTGAGTGTATGAAATGTAAAAGTTCAAACGGGGTATCTTAAAATATTTTGTGATTATTTCAGATGTACATATGTCTGATACGCAATGGTTTGATACGAGAAAATGATCAATTAGATTTAGGAAATGATATTGGCTTGGTTTTAATGAGAATAATCCAATACAACTTTGCGCAAAACTACAAGTGGATGGAGGCAAATAATCGTTGCTTGCATGCATTAAATCGTCGTTTCCCGCAAATATCATTCGCAAGGGAATAAATCCCGCAGCATCTAATAACTCTTCTGGGATATTATCGTGTCCCATGAAACCAATGATTTTTTTTCCTTGATCCTTTTTTTCTCTCAGATAATCTGCGTAATCAGATAAAAGTTCTATGGCATCCATTTTTTATGAAATTCTTAAATTGTTTATATAAACGATTTCTAATAAAATTAAAAGCTCTTTTATCTAAAAAAGAATCAATACTTCATAAAATTTACTCGTATACAAAATAATTAGGTCGTAAAAAATTACTAAAGGATGAGAATAAATACTTTAGTCAGAATAAATTATTTATTACTTTTTACCTTGAGCGATCAAAGCTGCCCCAATTGCTCCCGTTAGTTGAGGATACTGAGGTGTATGAATTTCAAAATTTAATTCCGCTTCCAGATATTTTTTAACAGCAACATTTTTCGCAACGCCTCCACAAAACACAAGTAAGGGCTCAACCCCGATGCGTTTAGCCATGCCGGCAACCCTTCTTGCAATGGATTTGTGAATGCCGCTCGCAATATCGTGTTTAGGAGTGCCTTTGGCAAAGAGGGAGATTACTTCCGACTCAGCAAAAACTGTGCACGTACTTGAGATCGCAGAAGGTTTGTTGGATTTTAACGCCATGTTCCCTATTTCTTCAATTGGAACCTCTAATGCGTGTGCCATGACCTCTAAAAATCTTCCCGTGCCTGCGGCGCACTTATCGTTCATCTGAAAATCAATAACGCTACCAGTTTTTTGCGACATGACGATTGCCTTGCTATCTTGCCCACCAATATCAATAACCGAATGAGCGTTAGGGTAAAAATATTGAACACCCCTTGCGTGTGCGGAGATTTCTGTAATTCGATCATCTGCAATGTCAATTGAATTTCTACCATAACCCGTAGACATCACGTACACGTCGCTTCTTTTTAAATTGTTCTTCTCCAATATCTCGTTAAATAAATCGCTTCCTATTCTTTTGAAATCGTAGGTCGAGCGGTTTACCCTGTGATCAATCATAGTAGTATCGTCTAATAAAACTAGTTTAGTCGCCAGCGATCCTATGTCAATTCCAATCGTTTTCAAGTATTTTACACTTTTATTGTTTCTTTTTTAAGCTTGAATATTTGGAAAAATAATGCAATGAAAATAAAATTTGTGGTGGTAAAACAAACACACCTCTGGTAAAAAAATCATGAAAATATTTTTTAAAAATTAACGCTTATCAAGTAAATTAACCTATTTATTTTGGTAATAATAGAGTTATTATCAATGTTACCACTCCTGCAATCACTAAATTAACCGCATAATAAGCACGCCTTCCACCAGATATATTTCCAAGGAATACCCCTAAGTAAACGAGTAAGGCTACTAATATAACATATGAAAAGATATAATGTATAATTGTTAATTCTAGACCTATGAAAAATGGAATTAATGGTAGAAGGCTGCCAACTGCAGGAGCTAAGCCATCTACAAGTGAAGCTATAATCGTGGCAAAATCTTCCGCATGTTGAATTAAGCTCTTTTCATCTGTTGACTTCGCTTCTTTTTTCTTTAATTCAAGATATTTAAGATTTATCGAAGCTACCATTGCTTTTTGAATTTCTTCATTCTCGATTCTTTCTGCTTCTTCTTCTAAAATGACCATGTCCTTTCTCAGGTCAATCATTTTTTTCTTGCGTTCGGATTCTTCAGACAAGAAAGCTCCCCATAATCCAGATATTCCTATGGCAAATGTGGTAGCAACCCCTGTAATATAAACAGTTCTAGTGGTAAAATCTGCGGGAATACCAAGGAGGAAGAAAGGAAGGAATGTAACAAAACTGGCGCTTATTATTCCCGCACAAGTTAATGCGCCATCGAAACAATTATTAAAGAATTTTCTACGTGCAATGATTCCTAAATCACTAATTTTTCCATATTGCTTCCATTTATCTATTTTATCTTTAAATCCCATCAAAAATAACCTTATAATATATTGACTTCTATGTTAGAAGGAATGTTCTGTGTTATATCTATAATAAATTTGTTTAGATTTATATTCTTATTCATACTTATTTCCTTAATCATAAAATTTTTTGAACACTATTAATAAAAATTCGTGAGTCCCATGCAAAAAATCAAAGAACAGATAATTACGATGCTCATTGAACATGCTAGAATCATTTACTCCGTCATTAGCGATATGGGCGTTTATTATTCTAGTTGGAGCGAAGATTACCAATCCAATAAGGGAAGTTTGGATAAAAAAAAAGGCAAAATGCAATTATCAGAGGAAGAGGGAGATACAATTAAGATTCGCTTAATAACTGAATTTTCCGAAGCGGGCGCTCAAGGTTTAGGTGATTATATTATTCTTATTTTAAAAATGGATGATATTATTAACTCTGCTCTTGAGTTTGTTGACATGATTTCCTTCATTGAATACAAAATTGATGATGAAATTAAAAAAAAATATCACAAAATGATAAACCATACCATGAAAATGGCTGATGTCTTAAAGAAGACTATTAAAAACTTGCGGGATAAACCTGAAGAGGTTTTTAATAACACGACAACAATTCACGAGATTGAAAACGACGTAGACAAGATATTTCGGGAGTTTTTAAACCACCTTTACAATGATAAAGGCTTAGACATGAGAGTTTTATTGCGTATTCGAGATAGTATTATCTCGTTAGAAGAGCTGAGTGATAAAATTCACGATGTTGCTGATTTAATAAGGGTTCTTAATTATCAATAAATATGATATCTTTCTTACATTACTAATTTCTTGATAACCACCTTTTTCTTCCATTTATTTTAATACTCTAAATACAAAATTTTATACGGCAATAATTTTTTATTCAATTAACATATTATGTTTAAGAAAAAATATTTTAGAAAAAGAGAGATGAACATGAACAAAAGAAAATTTGTTTTGCTGCTGGGATTATTTCAAGTATTCTTAGTACTATTAGTCTTTCTAACAGTTGATGGATTAGTATCTTTTGCCTCTGCTCAAGCTGCCACTGCTTACGAAACAGGAACGGCGATGATATTAGGTATTGCTTCAGCTATAGCTGTTTCATCAGCTGTGATGGCAAGTGCGTGGGCTATTAAAACGGTTGGAACAGCAGCAGTGTCGGCACTTACCGAGCGAGAAGGGTCTTTTGGACAGCTATTAGTCATCGTGGCTTTAGCAGAAGCATTAGCAGTCTATGGATTAATCGTGGCTATTCTCATTTGGACTAAGATACCAACGCCGGTCTAAAAGAGTAAAACATTTCTTAAAAATTCCAATGAATGGTGTTTATTAACGAGTGTTGTAGTAGTTGATTCTTATGCTTATACATATGTAAAGATTGGTTTTTTAAAACAATTGCTCATGGATGAACAATCTTTACAAGAATTAAAAAAACTTAAAAATATTCAAGAAATCATTGATTTTATAAGACCTTATTATCCTGATATAAACATATCAAAATTTCAAATCGGAGAAATCGAAAGAGCTCTCTATCACATCTACATAAAACTAATTGGAAAGATCATGCTTGTTTCGCCTATAAGCATGCGAAATTTCTTAAAATTTTATCTTCTAAAGTATGAAATTATGAACATCAAGCAATTAATCATTGGGTCGATTGTCGGATTAACCAAGAAAGAAAAATCAAAAAATATCAACTTTTTAGTCGAGGAATACTTGGATAATACGGATTTCATTAAAAAACTAAGTGAACTCTCAGATTTATCAGAGATTCAATTACTAATGAGAAAAACCAAATATAACAAGGCGATCCGAGAAGGGATTCTTTATTTTAAGAATAATAATGAGATATTTGTGCTAGAAGCGTTTTTAGATCGACTATATTATGAAAACTTGCTAAAACAAAAAAGAATATATAATAAAAAGGAAAGAACCATAATTAATTCCTTTATAAATTTGATTATTGAAATCTATAACTTGAAGATGATTTATAGGGGCATCAAAAACAAGATAGAACCAAAAATCTTAATCCAATTCATTGTACACAATTACCAGTTTTTAAATCGACAAGTGATTAAAAACCTCATAAATCTTAAAGATGTCGATGTTTTCTTTGATAAGGTTGAAGGTTACTTAAAGAGTGTTGCTGATATTAAAGACCTAACCAAGAGAATAAGTTTTAAAAGAGAGCATTTTATTTGATCTCTTGAGGGAATCTATCAAAATTACTTTTTTAATAAACTTAAAATTAAAATTGATGATATTGAATATATAACAATATTTAGAATAATGGAGCTCATAATTAGAAAAGATAAGGAGATACGGTTTGATATTTTACCACTTGTGATTAAAATACTGAATGCTAAATATGATATATTAGAGTTAAAATGAACAAGAAAAAATGGAATGAATGAGCAATGATGAATATTTTTGAATGGGCAAAAGATATCGAAAAAGTATATCAGCAATTAATTGAAAAAGCACGAAAAGAAAATACATTAGAACTCCAAGTTTTTAAAGAACAACAAGAAAATATATTAAAGGAATTGCTTAAAAAGAATCACGATCTCGTGAACTTAAGTTTAGAGTCTCTTTCAGAAGATGTGACAAACGGTGTACGATCTTATGAAGCTCAATTCGATGAGGCTCTAAAATTAATAGAAAAAGATTACCAAAAAAATAAAAGCGAGTTAATAAGCGAAATAATATCAAAATTAGGGTTTAAATTTTAATGGCTGGACAAAAGATTCATGTAATTGGAAGTGACGAAATCGTAGTTTTGCTAGGTTTGCTGGGAATCGAAGGGACAATAATAGAAGATAGTAATCAATTATTAAGTGTCTTCAATAAATTAAAAACAAACGCTTCGATTGGGATGATTATCATTGCCATTCCCATACCAAATGACCTTGTAGATTTCGTAATTGATTTTAAATTAAATAATAGAACGCCATTTGTTTTCTGTCTGCCAGACATCTTCCAAGTGAATATTGAAAATGAAGATCCATTTTATAGGAAAATATTAGATTCTATTGGGAAAATTATAACATAAAAGTGAATAAAAATTTCAGAAGAAAAATTGATAAAGGAGCAATTTGGAAAACTAGGAATGTATTTAGTTGAAAAGGCTCAAAAAGAAATAAAAGAATTAAATCAAAAAATCCTTTTTCAAAAAGCAGAAATAAAAAAGAAGCATAACAAGGATGTTTCTGATAGTTCCATAGAAATTAAGAAATATTTTGAAGATTATGATACTCAATTTTTCAACCATTGCTTAACTTCTACATTTATATCGTTTAACGATAAGTTACTTAATATAAAACATAAATTTATTGACGATCTCAAGAAAGAAGCTTTTCTTAAAATAAAAGATCATATAGACAAACATTATAATAATTATGTAGAATATCTCCTCCAAAATATAGAAAGCATAAGCCGTTTTATGGATAAACCACCATCCATAACTTTTAACTTTAATCCTAAGGATTGTAGCTTCTTTAAAGAACCATCAAATGTAAAGAAAATTCAAAAGCATTTTAAAAATCCAATTAGAATTAAAGAAAATAATTACGATTTTATAGGGGGTTTTAGTGCTGAAGTGGAAGGAGGCATCTCTTATAATATGATATTTGATGATATAATCGATAAAAACACGCCTATATTTGAAATTGAGCTTTCTAAAATAATTTCTGATATAAAAATTAACAAGATCAAAAGAGAATTTGAAGAATTTATTGAAGAAAAAAAAATGGGAATACATCTAATAGAGGATTACTTGAAAAAATATGAATGATTCGAAAGCGAGCGCGACTTATGGGTATATATCTTCTGTAAGTGGCTCTTTAATAGAAATTAAGGGATTGGAAAATCAGATTCGACTTCATGATCAAGTTCAAATCGTTGAGCACAACATCATTGGTGAAGTAATACAGATCTACTCTGATCATGTAATCGCTCAATGTTTTGAAAGCACAAATGGAATAAAACTCAGTGATAAAGTTATAAACCTAAAAGAGTCTCTTTCTATGGAGTTAGCCCCTGGATTATTGTCAAATATTTTTGATGGAATTCAAAGACCTTTAGACATAATTTTTAACTCTTCAGACGGTCATGGTTTTCTCGAAATAGGTATTGAAATGCCCTCGATCTCAAGAACGAAAAAGTGGCATTTTACTCCGGAAAAGAAAATCAACGAAAATCTTGAAGCTGGAGACATAATTGGCACTGTTCAAGAAAGCCCGTTAATAAAACATCATATAATGGTTCCTCCGGGGTTTTTTGGAAGATTAACTTATGTAGTAAAGAAAGGAGATTATTCAATAGAAGAAGAAATATACAAATTGGAACATAACGGTGAAGAAAAATCTTTCAACATGATCCAGAAGTGGCCTATCTACAAAAATAGGCCATATAAGAAAAGAATTCCTCCAAATGAACCATTGATTACAGGTATGCGCGTGATTGATCTACTCTTTCCATTAGCAAAAGGAGGGACGGTAGCGGTTCCGGGCGGTTTTGGTACGGGAAAAACTGTTATTCAGCAATCCTTAGCAAAGTGGAGCGATGCAGACGTCATCATTTTCTGCGGAGTTGGAGAACGAGGTAATGAAATTGCTGATGTATTGCATCAATTTTCAAAAATTATTGATCCGAAAAGCGGTCGCCCATTACTAGAGAGAATCGTACTTATCGCAAATACCTCAAATATGCCTGTATCTGCACGAGAAGCGAGTATTTTTTCAGGGGTCACGATAGGAGAATACTACAGGGATATGGGATATAATGTAGCTGTTTTAGCAGATAGCACGTCTAGATGGGCAGAGTCGTTAAGAGAAATCTCGGGATTGTTGGAAGAAATGCCCGCAGAAGAGGGATATCCTGCGTATCTTCCATCAAAGCTATCAAACTTTTACGAACGCGCAGGAGTTGTTTCAACATTAGGTAGTGATACCAACAGAACTGGATCGCTCACTATAATTGGCTCAGTTTCGCCCCCTTCCGGCGATTTCAGCGAACCCGTAACAGCTACAACCAAACGATTTGTCCAAGCTTTTTGGGCACTTGATGCGAGATTAGCATATTCAAAGCATTATCCTGCAATTAATTGGTTAAACTCGTATTCAAACTATCCAGAAAATATTACAGAATGGTGGAATGCTCGAGATATTAAATGGGACGAAATGATTAATACAGATTGGTTTGAATGCCGAAATCAAGTAAATAGGATCTTGTCTATTGAAAATGAATTATCAAACATCACGCAGTTAATCGGTGAAGAGAATCTTCCAGAAGACCAACAACTTGTGCTTTTTATTGCGAAATTGATAAAAAATAGTTTTCTCATCCAGAATGCTTTTGATGATAT
>Ga0180432_10002865_pt1 | contig 25435 bp, 19 predicted proteins | sample SS_ome_10_FD_132414 | JGI IMG/M metagenome (GOLD analysis project Ga0180432, IMG submission 132414) | Hypersaline lake sediment archaeal communities from the Salton Sea, California, USA - SS_1_MS_2 metaG | ecosystem: Environmental > Aquatic > Non-marine Saline and Alkaline > Hypersaline >... | reverse complement strand
CTCGGACCGGGTCCTGTGGTAAGGAAAGGGCCGGGAAACCCATACGTCGTGCACGGCAACGCGCAACCGTTGAGGGTGTGTCATGAGCGACCAGACCCCCGGGCCCGACTCGCCCGAGAGCCGGCCGCCCGACCATCGCGCAGAACACACCGGCCACGAGCCGGGCCCTTCGCAGCCCAAGCGCGAGGGGGCCGAGCGTCCCGCCTCGTCCGAGGCGTCCGAAGAAGAGGACGCCGCCCGGCGCGCGCGGCTCTTTGAAGAAGCCCACCGAGAGGCGAACCGGTACAAGTGGATCGTCTCCGAGCAGGCCGGCCGCGACCTGGGCGAAGGCGCGGTCCACGAGTGGCACCGCAACTACTGGCGTAGCTGGTGCCGCGAGCGGTGGATCGAGCACCTGCGCGGCGTCCGTTTCTGGGAGGAGCTCGATCAGGAAGACTACGGGCTGCTCAAGCGCCAGTTCCACGACAACCTGGAGCTCGCCGAGAAGATCGTCGATCGCATCCGTCAGGGCGGCGAAAACCTGGACATCATCCAATGGGCGCGCGAAGAGCACTACTCCGTGGACGACGTGCTGAAAGTGCTCAAGATCCTGGACATCAACTCCCGCCGCCTGGCCCCGCCCGTCCACTATAGCACCGAAGAGCCCAGGCCCGCGGGACAGGACAAGGACACCGCCACCAGGACTGCGCGTGCCCTGGTCGTGGACGACGACGAGGACACGCGTCTGTTGGTCAAGGAGGTGTTCGAGTCCGAGGGCGTCGAATGCATCCCCGCGGCCGACGGAGAAGGGGCGCTGCGCATGATCGAGAAGTATCGATTCCAGTGCTACCTCATTGACATCATGCTTCCGGGCAAGCACGGGGCCGAGGTCGCCTGGTACCTGCGCCGCCACCGCATCTCCGTGCCGGTGATCGCGATCACTGCGGCGCTCAACCGCTGGACCGAGGACGACCTCTACGACTGCGGATTCACCGGCGTCATGCCCAAGCCCTTCGACCTTGCCGAGCTACGCGACCTGGCCAAGGAGGTGCGCACCGGCCGCGTCACGCATCCCGTGCCCTGAGCCACGCGCGATGGTTCCGCCGGCCCAAAGGGCGGCGTTCCCCTTCCATCTGTCAACTGTGACCGTTCGCAACAGCCCCTATACAAAGGGAGGGGTCCGGGGGAGTGGGGGATCCCCCGGACCGTTGAGGAAGCGAACTGGGGGTTCGCTTGGGGGTCAGTTGTGGGGCGCTTTCCGCGCCACTCGTGCTATCGTCATATTGGCCCCAAGGGCTCCACCCTTTTCGCGTTTTTCCGTAAGTCCTGGAAAGAATTGACGAAATGAAGATTATCGGCCGCGGCCGGACCGCGTCAGAGCTCGCTCTCGATGCGGACCACGGCGACCTCCGCGGCCTCGCGCACGGCCTCGGGCTCCATCGGATCCTCGGCCACATCGCGCAGCATCTCCAGGGACTCCGCGTCCCTCACCCGGCCGAGCACCTCGATTGCGCGGCGGCGTCCCAGCCCGTGATCGGTACGTGCCATGGCGCGCAACGCGCTTCGCACCGCGCGGCCGTCCGCGGCTACGAGCGCGACCTGGGCTTGGGCGGCCACGGCCGCGTCCTCGCTGGTGAGACGCCCGACCAAGACCTGGGCGCGCGCCACGGGATAGAAGAGCACCCCGACGAACACGAGCACGAGGGCCAGCCCGAACAGCACCCATCCCCGCATGCGCGAGAGTCTGCCGAGTCCCGCACCCAGGCGGTGCATCAGGATCTGCAGCGGCGCCCAGACCCGCGTACCGCGCACCGGGGCAGGCTCTGACGGGATCTCCGACGCACCGTCCTCGGCCCGGGCCGTTCCCGCTTCCTGGTCGGCGCACTCGGCGCACAGGCCGCCCGTCTCGCCCTGTCGCGGCTGGCCGCAGCAGTCCTGGCACACGAGCCGCCGGCACTTGCGGCATCGCGTGCCGGCCAGCGCGTCGAGCTCCTTGCCGCACAGATGGCAGGTTACGGCCAAGGCCAGAGCCCTCCCCTCGGGCCGAAGTCATGCGGATTCATGAAAAAAGGGCCCGGCGCTGCGCAGCGCCGGGCCCGAAACGTCGACGGCTTTGCGCAAGCCTACTTCTCGATCGGGCCTTGCGGCGGACGCGCAACACCAGAGGTGCCCCACCCGCCACTAGGCGAGTTGCGCGGCACGGGCACGGCCGCCGGACCCGCGCCCTCGCCCGCGGCGCTGACCCCGGTCACCGCGCTCATGCGGTACAGGTTGCTGAGGTCCGCGTCGATGAGGATCTCCACGCGGCGGTTCTGTCGCCGGCCCGCGGCCGTCTCGTTCGAGGCCTCGGGATACAACGCGCCCCAGCCGGCCGGCAGGAGCAGCTCCCGCGGGTAGCCCGCCTCGGCCAGATACTCCACCACCGCCAGGGCCCGGCGCAGAGACAGCTGCCGGTTCGAGTGGATGCCCTTGCGCTTGAGGTGCTTGATGGGCTGGCTGTCCGTGTGGCCGACCACGAGCAGGCCGTATTCCTTCGGCGCCAACAGGTCGGACATGGCCTTCAGGCCGCGCTTGGCCGCGGGCTGCAGCTCCCAGGAGCCCACGGCGAAGAAGAAGTCGCTCTGCAGGCGGATCCGGTTGCCCTCCAGGGTGCCCTGGAGCTCCTCGGCGATCGCGCGCAACTGGCGGCGCTCCTCGGTCGTCAGCAGCCGCACGTCGCGGACGACCTTGACCGGCTGCTTGCGCATCTCTTGCATCTCGGCCTCGAGCAGGTTGACCTGTTGCTCCAGGCCGTCGATCTCCACCTCCTGCATCTCGATCCTCTTCTCGCGTCGAGCCAGCGTATCGCGCAGGGCCAGGATTGTCTTGTTCTGCTCCTTGTTCACCTCGTTGAGATGGTCGTTCTCGCGCCGAAGCTGCTCCACGTCCACGCAACCGACGCCGCCCACGAGCAGCGCGCCCACGGCGACCGCCCCCAGCATCCAACGCAGTCTGGCCATGCCTTGTCTCTCCTTTTCGCACCACTGCTCACGGTTGCGTCGGGGCGAGAGCACAGCTCCTGCCGTACAGCCGGCTGCGCTATTGGGCTCGCCTGTCGGGTCCGTCAAAACTCGGTGGCCGGGCTCGACTCGGCCGGTTCACCCGGCGTCTCGCCCTCGCCCTCTGTCGCCTCCGGGCCGCCGGCCGCCGGCTCCTCCCCAGCGGGCGCTTCCTCAGCGCTCTTCCGGCCCCAGCCAAGGGGATCGTACATCGGGCTTTCGCGGACCTCGCTCATCTCTTGCCCGCCGTAGAGCGCGGATATGTAGCCGGGCAGGAACCCGAGATCCTTCGTCATGACCCCCATGGACAAGCTGAAGGGGATCAGGCTCACGATGAACGCGAGGGCCAGCGGAACCACCCACCATCCGGAAGCCTCCTCGGCGCCCACCTCCGCGCCGGCGACCGCCGCGGGATGCATGCCCACGCGGGCGCGGCGCTCCTCCGCAGACATCAGCCCGCGTGGCTCGGTGGCCGCTTCCGCTTCGACGCCGAGAGCCTCTTCCTCGGGCTCGGGCTCTTCGATGATCTCGGCCACCTCTTCCGGCGCGGGCTCTTGCGCCTGGGCCTCCTGCGGTTGCCGCTCAATGCGCTGGGTGCCGCCGCGCGCGGGCTCTTCCTCTTCTTCCTGGAAAACGAGGTCCTCGTCGCCCAGGTCCTCGCCCAGATCGAGCTCGAATTCCTCTTCCCGCGCGCCCTCGGGCTTGGCCTGCTCCTGGCCCTCAGCGCCCTGTTGCTGCTCACCACCTTGCCGCTGCGCCTGCTCGAATTCTTCCATGCTCATCTCACCCACTGCGTCCAAATCGGTTTCCGTACCGCTCTCTGCGGTCGGCTCCAAATCATGCGCCTCAGCCGCGGCCTGCTCGCCGGACGGGCCCGACGAGTAGCTCTTGCCCAGCTCAGCGGCCAGGCTCTTCACGTCCGACTCCTTGAAGTGCATCTGCCCGTCCTTCATCGCCGCGTCGAGCTTCCCTTCCGCCACGTGGTTGAGAAGCTCCTCGTCCGAGATGCCCAGGCGCTGGGTCGCCTCCGGCACCGTGAGGTAGGAGTCCAGAAACGTGGTCTTGTCCATGTCCTGGTCTTCGGGCTTCTTTTCGTCAGCCATGGTTTCCTCCCGCCGAGCCCCGGCTCAGCGCACAAACCCCCACATAGGTCCGCAGGTCATTCCCGGACAAACTCCCGCATCTGTTCGTAGGCCAATTCGCCCCGAGAATTCATTGCGAGCGAACGAATTCCTGCATCTGCTCGTAATTCAATCCGTCACGAGAATTCATTTCGGTATCCACCCGCAAGTCGTAACGCATGTTGCGGGCGGCCTTGAGTGTCAACTGCCTTCTGGATTCGTTGTAATCGTACAGCGCCATCACCCCGTTGCGGGCGTCGATGATCCACAGGTAGTTCGAGCGAAGCGGGGTCTGGTCACGCGTGCCGGGCACAACAATCATCGCGCCCACCAGGCCCTGGGTCTCGGCTGCCACGGCCTCGTCGGTACGCAGGATCCCCTGCCCCTGCAACACGAGCATAAGTAGAAGCACCGCGATGGCGCCCAATAGGAAATACATCACCTTGTCCGTGCGCATACCGTGCTCCTCTCCGCAGCATGCCGTTGGCGCGGCCCGACCATACAAGGGCCGGGGGTCCCTTTAATAACTATAGCCGAAGGCCTTGAGCCGTTTCAAGCAAAAATCCGCCCATCGCTCGGCACGGGCGCCAAGCGGCCGGACCTCCCAGCGGGCTATCCGCTATTCGCTCGGGGCCACGGGCTCCACCCGCGCCTCGGCCGCGCGCACGGCCTGCGGATCGACGGTCCCGGCGCGCACCTGGGCCACGGCGCTCGCCGCGGCGGCCACCGCCCGGGCCAGGCAGCGGTCCGGGGCCTCCCCACGGACCCGAGCGGCCAGGAACCCGGCCAGAAGCGTGTCGCCGGCGCCCACGGTGTTGCAGACCGGTCCCGGGGGCGGGCTGTGTGCCCACCAACCGCCCTTCTGCGTGAAAAGACCCGCCCCTGCGGCCCCGTCGCTGACCAGAAGCTCCTTGGCAGCGCCGGACCGCAGGGCATCCACGGCCGCGCCGCGCAGGGCCTCAAGCCCCTCCAGCTCGCGGCCGACCAGCTCGCCGAGTTCCTGGCGATTGGGCTTCAAGAGCGCCACACCGTGCCGAGCGACCACGCGCAGGGCCTCGCCGCTCAGGTCCGCGGCCACGCGCAAGTCTGAGCAGGCGACCTCTCGCACGAGCCCGGCCAGGTCCTCGGGGCTTACGCCCGGGGGCAGAGACCCGGAGAAGACCACCCAATCCGACCCGGCGGCGCGCTCGCGCACCTGGGCGGCCAGCCGAGCCAGATCTGCCTGCCCCACGGGCGCCCCGGTCTCGCGCAGGTGCATGTCTCGACCGTCGGTGGGGTCGAGCACGGTCATGTTTTCCCGGGTGGGCGCGTCCACGGGCGTGAGCCGTACGTCGACCGGAAGACCTGCGAATCCGGACCGATAGAACTCGAGTTCCTCGGATCCCACGAACCCCATAAGCTGCGCCGGGCACCCGAGCAGCCCCAGCGTCCGGGCCAGGTTCGCGGCCTTGCCCGCGGCCTGGCGCACGACCAGGCGCGCGTCCACGTGACGCCCGGGCCCGAACCCGGGCGCCTCGACGACCCGGTCCACGGCGGGGTGCAGCCCCACGCAGGTGATCATGCCCTGCCCCGGCCGGCCGCGGGCCCCACCGCGTCTCGGCCGGACACACGTCCGCATCTACGCGCGCAGATCCCTAGTGCGTGCCCAGAAGCCGGGACTTGGTGATGATGTGCTTCCATTGCCGGTCGCCCTCGCGGAACCGGTTCTTGGCGATGTTGTCCAGCTGCAAAACGGTGTTCAGCGGAGCGAGCACAGAGGAGAGCACCTCGTTCGTGTAGAAGAGCGGGGTCTTGGGCACGTACACAACGTCCCCGGCCTCGAGCTCCACGTCCGAGGCCCGGCCCATGGCCAGGTCGGCGTAATTCACGCGCAGCACCTCGCGCGGCTCCTTGATCCCGCCCCGGATCACGAAGCATCGGCGCGACCACGCCTGGCCGTCGATCATGCCTTCGGCCGCGGCAATGGCCTCCAGGAAGGTGACCCGTCCGGCGAAGCGGTAGACAAGAGGCTCGCGCACGGCCCCCACCACGAACACCTTGCGGTCCGTGCTCAGGGTGCTGGGCAGGTAGATGAAGTCCCGCGGACGGAGGAGCACGTTCTGCGAAAGATCCCTCTCTTCCAGGAGCTGCTTGAAGTCCACGTCCAGGATCCGCCCGTCGCGCGCCAGATAGGCCGCCTCCAGGTCCACCACCTCGCGCGGGCGCTCCTCGGCCAGGCTCGCTTCGGGGAGGACCCCCATGGCGCCGGCCTGGCTGAGCACGTCCAGCAGGCGCGTGTCGTTCTGGATGACGTGGCGGCCCGGCTCGCGCACCGGGCCCATGACGAAGACCGAGTTGCCGCCGAAGCTCTTGCCGATCACGGTGACCTGCGGGTTCTTGTAGTAGCGGGCGAGCTCCCTGCGCAGCGCGTCGTTGAGCTCGCGGTAGGTGAGTCCGGCGGCCATCACCTCGATGTCGAAAAGGTAGTTGATCCGTCCGTCCGGACGAACGGGCACGGTGCGCTGAGTGTTGGCCTCGAACGGGATGCTGATGCTGAGGATATCTCCCGTGCGGATGCGGTACTGGCGACGGGACCCGCTCTCAGCGGCCGAGGGAGGCTCGGTGCCCGGGACCTCCGCAAGGACGTGCATGGAGCCTTTCGAGGCGCGCTCCTCGCTCTCCGAAGCGGCGAGCCCATGCTGCGGCGTGCGGCGGGGCGCGTCCTCCGCGTCGAACTCCGGCCCGCGGAACGCGTACCCGGCCAGCCCCAGGCTACTTGCGCCCGCCAGAGCCGGCTCGGGCCCGCGGTCCGCCCGGGCACCGCCCGGCGGCGGGTCCGCGCGCAGCGCAGCGCCCGTGAGACACAGGCACGCGAGCGAGATCAGGATTCGCGCATGGGTTCGCATAAGCGGGCTCCTCGGGACCGGCAAGGCCTAGGTCCGGGTCCGGGTGCCTGTCAGCCGGTCGGTTCGCTCTCCATAGGGCAGGTAGTACTCGCCGGACCGGTACCCGTAGTAATAGTAGCTCGTGGCGCGCTCGCGCACCTTGTTGAGTACCGCGCCCACGACCGGGCTTCCCACGTGGCGCAGGCGATACAGGGCCATGCGCACCGCGCCGACCTCCACCTCCTCGGCCGCGATCACGACCAGCACGCCGCGCACATGCCCGGACAGCGTGCTCGCGTCCACCACGGGCAGCACGGCCGGGCAGTCGATGATCACGTTGTCGAAATTCGCCTGCGCCTGTTCGAGCAGGCTCTTCATCTGGGCCGAGCCCAGCAGCTTGGCGGGATTGCGCACGTGCGCGCCTGCGGGGATCAGGTTCAGGCCCGGGACCGAGGTCCCATACACCACGTCCTGGTAGCGCGCCTCGCCGCCCAGGTGATCGGAGAGCCCATGCTGCAGGGACCTGTTCCCCTGCAGGATGTCCACGAGCTTGTGCCCGCGCGGACGGCGCAGGTCGGCGTCGATCAGGACCACGTTGTTGCCTTCGAGCGCATAGCTGATGGCCAGGTTCGCGGCGATGGTGCTCTTGCCCTCGCCCTGCCTGGCGCTGGCCACCAGCAGGCATCGCTCCGGGCCGCCGGTGCGCGCGTACCGGATGTTGTTGCGCAGGTGCTCGTACACGGTGGCGATATGGCTGTCCGGGTTCTCCGGCGCGATGGTGACCGTCTCGCGCTCCTCCCAATGGGGGATCACCCCCAGGTAGTTGAGCCGCAGATGATAGTACACGTCGAACGGGGTGTGCAGCCGGGTGTCCATGCCCTCCAGCAGGAACGCCACCGCGGCGCCCAAGATGAGCCCCAGCACCGCGCCCAGCAGCACGTCGAGCCGGATGCGCGGGGACTCCAGGTACGAGACCACGGACCCGATCCTGTCGAACTGACGCTGTTCCTTGACCTGGGCGAGCAAGAGCCGCAGGTCGTCGAGCCGGTGGTAGATAAGCCGCTCCTGCTCGCGATGCCGGTCAAGCTGCACGAGCAATGCCTCGCGACGCTCGGTGAGCGCGCGCAGCTTCTCTTGCTCCGACTCGGGCAGCCCGGCCAGCGGGTCCTCGACGGTTGCGGGCTCGGCCGCGGCCGCTCGCTCTTCCAGGTCGGCCACGCGAGCGGCGGCGAGTTCGCGTTCGCGGTCCAGGCGGCGGATCTCCGCGAGCATCTTCTCTTCGCGCTTCGTAGGCAGGGGCGGCACCTCGTCGAGGCTCGTCACGTTGCCCTCGCGGCGCAGCTCCGCGCGCACGCCTTCGATTTCGCGCTCGACCTCGCGCAGACGAGGGTGCTCGTCCGTGTACCGGGTGCGCATCTCCGCGCGCAGGGCCACGAGCTCGCGCCACTTCTCGCGCAGGTGGTTGCCCGCAACGAGCACTGCGTCGATGTCCTGCATTGTCTGGATATGGAACTGCTCCCGGGCCGCCTCCCAGCCGAGGTCGCGCTTGAGCAACGCCAACCGGCGCTCCAGGTCGGCCAGGTCGTTCGCGGCCCGTAAGCGCGCCTCGCGCAGCGGATCCTCGACCTGCGCGAGCTCGTCCCGGTCGGGCTCGTAGGCGCGGATCTGACGCGTGACCTCGGCGAGCTGTACGCGCACTTCGCTCAGCGCCCGGCCGTTGGCCTTCTGTTCGTTCCGCAGGCGATCACGCGCGTCCTCGATGCGCGCCACCCGCTTGGCGCGAGCCACGTCGTTGAACGCGGGCACGAGCAGCCGCGCCACGAGCTTGTGGACCTCCGGCCGGCCGCCGCGCACCGTAATCTCCATCTCGCCCGTGTGCAGTTCCTGCACCGTGAGCATGCCGCGCTGTTCGAGATAGCCGGGCGGAGGCGAGCGCTGCGGGTCCCCGAACACCTGGCGCAGTTCGGTCAGGAACTGCTTGTCCGCAGCGGGCAGGCCCTGGCGCTCGCGGATGTACGCGTCCGCAAGCTCGCGCAGGCACCCATCCAGGTCCTCGCTGTGGAGCACCCGGCGCACGCCCTCGGTCTGCTCGGCGCGCAGCGCGATGGGCACCGGCCCCAGACGCAGGTCGCGCGCGTCCGGCACGTCCCGCTCTACGCAGCGCACCTTGGCCACCCACACTTCGTCGCGCAAGTAGCGGTCCAAAAGGAACACGATGGCGGGCACGCCCGCGAACACGAGCAGCACGACCAGCCAATGCCTGCGCAGCACGCGCAGGCTGCGGCGCAATTGCAGGCTTTCGCCCTCGGGCACCGGATGGCGGTGCAGGGCCTCGGGCGGGGCCTCGTCCTCGGGCGGCCAAGCCCGGGCCGGGGCCTCGGGCGACGAACCGTCGCCGCGCTCGGACGGCGCGGCGCCGCCCTGCGCCCTGCGGCGCCTGTGCTCTTCCATCTCATGGAGGCTGAACTCGTCGCGACGCTGCGCCATCTCGTTCCGCCATACTCGGTCGAGCCCGACAAACGCGACCCGGAGCCCCTGCCCCGGCTACACCATAGCGTTCTGCTGCAGGGCGTCGGCCCCGATCAGGTGCATCACCTCCGCGTCCACGGTCCGCTCGCCCAGGCAATAGGCCCGGTCCAGGGCCAGCTTGCACAGTCGGTTCACCTCGCGGGGTGCGCCGTCGCTGAGGGCGTACACCTCGCGCTTCGTCTCCGCGGGAAAGGCGCTGGGGCCCTCCCAGCCAGCCGCGGACATGCGGAAGTCCATGTACTCGCCCACCTCCTCGTGCGAGAGGAAGCTCAGATGGTACCGCAGGCCCACGCGCTGGTCGATCTGCGGCAACGACCGCACGCGCGCCGAGAGCTCCGGCTGCCCCGCCAGGATGACGGTAAGCGCATTGCGATCGCGCGTGCCCAGGTTCGTCAGGTTCTTGAGCTCGACGAGGGCCTTGTCCCCGAGCTCCTGGGCCTCGTCGATGACCAGCACCATCAGGCGGCCGATGCGGGCCACGCGCTCCTGGAGCAAATCGAAGAATCGTCCCATGAGCTCGTACATGCTGCCGTCGGGCACCTGGTCTCGGCGCAGGCGCAGGCCGCGGCGGCGCTCCAGGTGGAACACGATCTCGCGCAATAGATCGAAAGCCTCGAAATTGCCGTTGGGCAGGTGCACGACGTGGTACCGGTGCGGCTCCAGGTGCGCGCAGAGCTGATGCAGGACGATCGTCTTGCCCGCGCCGATCTCGCCGGTCAGCAGGCCGAAGGACATGTTTCCGTCCCGGACGAGGTACAGGAGCCGCTCCAGGGCCTCCACGTGCTCACAGCCCGGGAAGAACAAGCCGCCGCCCGAGTTGTTCTCGAACGGGCGCGTGCGCAGCCCCCAGTGGTCCAGATAGTCCATGGATGTCTCCCGCGTGCAGGGGGCCCTTAGGCCGAGCGCCTGCGCGAGCTGTCTTCGTAGGGTTCGGCGAGAACCGCGCCCACAAGCTGGTCGACAAACAGGCGCACTTCCTCCGAATCCGGTTGCTCTTCCAGGGCCAGGTCCGGCCCTCCGTCACAGCCGCCGGCCCCGGCTTGCGCATTCACCGCCCCGATGCGCACGGGCGCCGGGGCCAGGAATCGCTGGATGCGTTGGCAGACCGGCACAAGGGCTTGTGCGTCCGGCTTCGCCTCCAGGATCACCACCCAGGGCTGGAAGCTCGCCAGCGAGAACCCGAGGTCCAGGTCGGCCTCGGCCGCTTCCAGCACCGCATGCGGGACCTGGGCACGGATTTCGCGCATGAGCGTACGCCGCAGGCCTGCGTCACTGACGCGCAGCAGCACCCGCGGCTCGTCCTCGGTGAGGCGGTGCACGGGCAGATCGAACTCGCGCATAAAGTCGCGCAGATGCTCGTGCGGCACCCGAATGTCTCCGCCCGGGGTGCGATAGGTGCGAAGCGCGCCCCGGCGAATCCAGCGCTTGAGCGTGGACAAGCTCAGTCCGCACAGGCGCGCCGCCTCTCCCGATGTGTAGGCTCGCTTGGCCACGCCGACCTTCCTATGCTTAGGCACAGTCCTGCCTTGCCGGGCGCGCACACAGCCCCCGGACCGTTGGGGATATCGTCTTTGTGAAAACCCCGATTGAGCCTTTTCCCCGGCCCGGGCGCCCCGCGCGGCTGCGCGGCGTGGCCGGTTCGGGCAACCCGACCCTACCGGCCTGCCACCGATGCCAGGGGCATGCGCAACGGAGCCTGCGCGGCGTGCCGGGCCGCGTACGCGGCCTGCCAGGTGAGCCACTCTTCGGGCTCGGTGCTCGCCTCGCCCCGGTCCAGGGCCACCCGCAGCTCGCGCAGGGCCTGCTGTGCGAACCCGGGCAGGGACGCGTCCGGTGGCGGCCGGGTCTCGTCCAGAGCGCGCACGAGCAGACGGGTCGCCTCGCGGGCGCCCCGGTCGTCGGGCCGGGCCACGATGTCGCCCAGAGCCTGGTAGGCCGCGCACACCACCCGGTACTCGGCCTGACGGCCGAGCAGGCTGGCCGCATGCCCCCGATACACCGCGAGCTCGCCGAGCGCGCCCGCGGCCTCGCGTCCCCCGATGCGGCCCAGGGCATGGCAGATCTCCACGCGCAGATCCGCGTCCGTCTGCGCGCGCAGGGCCTGCTCCGCGAGCAACCCCACGGCTTCGGGCACGCGCGCCGCGCCCAGAGCCGCGTACACCCACCGCCGGGCCGACACGTCCAGGCCATCCTCGGCCGCCAGGGCTCGGCTCAGCTCGTAGGCGGCCTGCACGGCGGCTCGGCAGTCGTCCTGCTCCTGCCGACGGCGCGACCGCTGCGCATCGTCCACCGGACGCCAGACTCGATGCCGGTGCAGGAACCTGGGATAGGCCGCTTCCACGAGCCGCCGGTTCAGATGGGCAAGGCGCACGCGCGAGAGCTCGTCCCCTCCGGCGGGCTGCTCGACGAGAGCCTGCATCTGCGCGCCCGCCGCCTGGACGAGCTCCGGCGCGCGGTCCGCGAGATCCGGCAGGGCCAGCAGGTCGTTGAGCGCATCGAGCACCGCGTCCTTGAGAGAGTCCTCGCCCTTGCCATATTCAGCCCTTGCCTGCGCACGGATCACGGGCGGCAGCCGCTCCCACAAGAGCGCGTCCAGGGGCCCGGGCGGGCCCTCCGCCTCGGGGTCGAGTGCGTGCATGAATCCGTGGTAGTCGAGCACGTCCGCCTCGCCGAACCACGGGCCGGTGAGGACTTCTTCGTCCTCGGCCCAGCGCACGTGCGCGAACTCGGCGAGTGCGGCAAGCGTGCGCAGCGCGATCGTCCGGGCCTGGGGCCGCTCGCACATCCCGAGCTCGGAGAGCTGGTCGGTCGTCTCGAACACGCCCAGATCCGCGATCAGGCGCGCGGCCAGGTCCTGGACCGCCCGCACGAACGCCAGGTCCGAGAGGCGCGCCTCGGGCCGCGTACGGTCCCAGGCGGCCCGGACCTCGGCGGGCCGGTCCGGCAGGTCCTCGCGCCACAGCCGCGCCACGATCCGGCGGGCCTGGGAGGCATAGTTCTTGTCATCCAGCCCCTGGATCGCGGTGCCTACCGGATCGAGCTGGTCGGCAAGCGCATGGGCCACGGCCCGCCGTCGGCGCAGCGTCTCCGTGTCCGCGCCCCTGCCCCGCCTCGCGTCGAACGGGCGCCGACGCAGGAGAGCCCGCATCTCTTCCGTGACACGGTACCCCTCCTCTTCGAACAGGTCCACGACGCGCGTCCGATCCGCCTCGTCCACCGCGAAGCACGGCAGCGCCCGCAGCATGCTCACGCGCACGTCCAGCACCGGCTCGTAGGGGAGCGCGCTGGTGATAGCCGAAAGCAGGCCCTCGTCCCCGATGCGCGACATGGCCTCCACCGCGCCCTGGCGGATCTGCGGGTTGTCCAGGCCCAGCCCGCGCATGAGCTCCTCGCGCACGAGCCCGGACGCCTCGCCCTGCGCCATGGAGACGAGTTCGGCCACGGCCTTGCGCCGCATGGGATAGGGGTGGTCGAGGGCGCTCATGAGCTCGCCGACGCGCGTGCGCTCCTCGTATCTGAGGTCCTGCTGCCACCGGTCGCCCACCTCCACGGCACCGGCGCCTGCCTCGAGCGTGGCCCATGCCAGCAGACACAAGCCCAGGGCTAGACTGACCGGCCGCCGCCGGGGTTTCTCTGCGCGCTTTTCTATAGCCGGTCGCGCCATCCTGTGGTTCCCTCTGTCCGCTCGGGCCGCGGTCCGATCGGATCGTCCGCTGCGGCCGCACGCACGTTCTGCGCGTCTATTAGGAATGATCGGCGCTGGCCCCGCAGGACTCAAGAGCCGAACCGGGCGCACGATCAGGCCTTGCGCCCGCGGCCGTGGCGAATGATGTCGCCCTTGAAGGTGTAGATGACGTCCTCCGCGATGTTGGTGGCGTGGTCCGCCACCCGCTCGAGCCCCCGGGACACGGACAGGAAATCGAGCAGGCTCTCAACCTCCTCGGGACGCTCCTTGATGCCGTCCTCCACCCGGGCGAAGGCTTGTCGGCGAATCGCGTCCACCTCGTCGTCGGCTGCGCAAACGGACCGGGCCAGGTCGGAATCCTGCCGCACCAGCGCGTCGAGCGACTGCTTGAGCATGTCGCGGCTGCGGGTGGTCATGTCCACGAAGTCGAAGGGGAACTCGATGGGCGCGCGCCCGGCCAGGTCGATGGCGCGCTCGGCCACGTGCACAGCAAGGTCGCCGATCCGTTCGAGGTCGTTGTTGATCTTCAGGATCGCGATGATAATGCGCAGGTCGCCCGCCACGGGCTGGTGCAGAGACAGAACCTTGAGGCAGTCCTCTTCGAGCTCCACCTCCATCTCGTCGATCCGGCGGTCGCCGCGGATGATCTCGTCGGCGACGGCGATGTCTCGGTCCAGGATCGCCTTCACCGACTTGTGCAGGGCATCCTCGACCAACCCCCCGAGCACGAGCATCTTGCGCTTCAGGTCTTCGATGTCTCGGAACAGGTGCTTGGCCACGCCGCCCTCCCTGTGATGGCCTGCGCGGCGACGGTGCACCGATCGCGCCCGGCCGCACCGTCCGCCCAGGTCCATATCTCATTATACGCAACCAAGGAGCAAACGCAGGCAAAACACAGGCAATCTCCCACGCAACAATGCGCGCGGACCCGCGGGGCGACGCGCCGACATGCGCGGGCGGGCGGCCCAGGAACGGACCCAGGCCTTGACCCGGGGCCGTGGCGCATGCCATATTCGGTCGGTTTGCGAGCCCGTGGCCGCGCCCGGAGAGCACCCATGGCCAGACGACCGTCCGCGCCCAAGTCGGACCAGGCTGAACGCCTGCGCGGCGCGTGGCAGGCCTTCGCGGCGTTCCTGCACCGTCGCGGCGACCGGGTGACGCGCGCGCGCCGCACCGTGTTCGAGGCGGTGATGGCCCGCCACGACCACTTCCGCGCCGACGAGCTGGCCCGGGACCTGCGCCAGGGCCCGCGGCGGGTCAGCCGCGGCACGGTCTATCGCACGCTCTCGCTCATGGAGCAGGCCGGCCTTGTGCGCACCGTACGCGACGAGGACCTCCACCGCCACTACGAGCACACGATCGGCCGCCACACGCACGACCACATGATCTGCACGCGGTGCGGCGCGTTCGTCGAGTTCACCGATCCCGCCCTGCCCGCCCGGCTCGACCGGCAGTGCCGCCGCCAGGGGTTCGTGCGCACCCACCACCGCCTGGCCGTGTACGGCCTGTGCCGCGCCTGCGCGGGCCGAGCCTCGCGAGGACGGCGCTGAACTCGGCCAGCACGGGGGCATCTTCCCATTTTTGCGGCGAACGTTGACTTGCCGGGTCCGCCCCGTAGAATGCCGCAATGCATCTGATTCGGCGACTCATCCATCGGCCGCGGCCGGACCTGACCACCGGCCCATTGTGGCGGGGCATCCTGGCCATGGCCCTGCCCATCATGGGCTCGAACATCCTGTTCTCCCTCCAGATTCTGGTGGACATGTTCTTCGTGGGCAAGCTCGGCCCCGGGGCCGTCGCCTCCGTGGGCATGGCCCGCACGGTCCACTGGGTGCTGATGACCTTCATCGTGGGCGTCCAAACGGCCACCGTGGCCATGGTCTCGCGCGCGGTGGGCGCGGGCAACGCGCGCCGGGCAAGCCACGTGGCCGGACAGGTGGTCGTGGTCGCGGTTCTCTTCGGCCTGGCGGTGGCGCCCCTGGGCGTGATCTTCAGCGAGCAGGCCCTGCGGATCTTCGGTGCCGAGGCCGAGGTGGTCGATCTGGCCAACGGGTACCTGCGCATCGCCTTCGGCGGGATCTTTTTCCTGGTCGCCATGTTCCTGGTCACCGGCATCTTCCAGGGTGCGGGCGACGCGGTGACCCCTTTGTTGCTTGGGATCGGCATCACGATCGTGAACATGACGCTCAACCCGATCCTGATCTTCGGGCTGCTGGGCATGCCCGCCCTAGGCGTGCGCGGCTCGGCCTTGGCCACGGTCATCGCGCAGGGGAGCATGGCTCTGGTGGCCTTGGGCCTGCTCATCCGAGGCCGAAGCGGGGTGAAGCTGCACCTGCGCGACCTCGCGCCGCGCGTGCCGACCCTGTGGCGCATGTTTGTAATCGGCGTCCCCGGCAGCGTGAACATGTCGCTGCGCGCGCTCCTGAACATGGTGCTCATGGCGATTGTCACCCGGTTCGGCACCGTGGTCCTGGCCGCGTACGCCGTGGGGCTGCAGGTGCGCATGACCGGGCTCCTGCCCATCTTCGGGTTCGCGGCCGCGACCTCGACCACCGTGGGCCAGAACCTGGGCGCGCGCCAGGAGCACCGCGCCGTCATGAGCGGCTGGACCGGCACGGGCATGGCGGTGGCCCTAACCGCGTGCGTGGCCACGGCCCTGTTCCTGTTCGGCGGGCCGGTGACCGCGGTGTTCAACGACGCGCCCGCGGTGGTGGCCGCGGGCGCGCACTTCCTGCGCATCACGGCCCTGTCCCTGGCGGCCGCGCCGATCTCGATCGTGCTCAGCCGGGCGATGAACGGCGCCGGGGACACGACTTCGCCGCTCTTGATCAGCCTGTTCTGCCTGTGGGCGGTGCAGGTCCCGGCCGCGGCGCTGCTCTCCGGCATCGAGAAGCTCTGGGGCCTGGCCGTGCCGTTCCGTCAGGCCCTGGGCGACGCGCTCGTGTTCGACGAGAGCGGCGTCTGGTACGCCATGGTGCTCGCCTCGGTGCTCCAGGCCATCATCAGCTCCGCGTGGTACGCCACGGGCCGGTGGAAGCACAGGCAGGTGTAGGCCGGCCTCCTCTCGAGGCCCAGTGGGCTGCGGCCATCCGGCTTCCCGGCCGCGAGGCCCACGCACACCAGATGTCGCCGCGCCAGGGCCGAACCCGAGATTTTGCAACGCGCATTGACTCGCCGGGGCCGGGCCGTAGAATGCCGCAATGGACTTGATCCGGCGACTCATCCACCGCCCGCAGCCCAACCTCCTCTCCGGCCCCCTGTGGCGGGGCATCCTGGTGTTGGCCCTGCCGGTCATCGGGGCGCAGATCCTCCAGTCCGCCCAGTTCCTGGTGGACATGTTCTTCGTGGGCAAGCTGGAAAACGGCGCCCAGGCCGTGGCCGCCATCGGCATGTCCCGCAGGATTCACTGGGTGGTGATGACCCTGCTGATAGGCACGCAGGCGGCCGCGGTGGCCGTGGTTTCCCGCGCGATCGGCGCGCGCGACACGCGCCGGGCCAGCCACGTGGCCGGCCAGGTGATGGTGCTCGCGATCCTCTTCAGCCTGGTGGTCACGCCCCTGGGCGTGATCTTCAGCGACGAGGCCCTGCAGGTCTTTGGCGCCGAGGAAGAGGTCGTGAACATGGCCGTCGGATACCTGCGCATCATCTTCGGCGGCATCTTCGGCTTGATCACCATGATCCTGCTCACCGCCGTGTTCCACGGCACGGGCGACACCATCACGCCGCTCTTGCTCGGGATCGGCACCACCATCGTGAACCTGACGCTCAACCCGATCCTGATCTTCGGGCTGCTGGGCATGCCCGCACTGGGCGTGCGCGGCTCGGGCGTGGCCACGATCATCGCGGCGGGCAGCATGTCCGTGGTGGCCTTCGTCCTGTTCCTCCGCGGACGCAGCGGGGTGAAGCTGCATCTGCGCGACTTCGTGCCGCGCGTGCCGACCCTGTGGCGCCTGCTCGTCATCGGGGTGCCCGCCAGCATGAACACCAGCCTTCTCGCGGTCATGCAAATGATGCTCATGGCGATCATCACCAAATTCGGCACCGTGGTCCTGGCCGCGTACGCGGTGGGATCCCAGGTGCGCATGACCGGGATGCTGCCCATCTTCGGGTTCGCGGCCGCGACTTCCACGACCGTGGGCCAGAACCTGGGCGCGCACCAGGAGCAACGCGCGATGCGAAGCGGATGGACCGGCATGGGCATGGCCCTGGCCGGGAGCTTTGTCATGGCGACGATCATGTTCCTGTTCGGCGGGCAGCTCACCGCGATCTTCAACGACGATCCCGAGGTCGTGGCCGCGGGCGCGCACTTCCTGGGCGTGACGGCCCTGGCCATGGCCATCGCGCCCGTGTTCGGGGTGCTGGGCCGCGCGATGAGCGGCGCCGGGGACACCACCTCGCCCCTCTTGATCAACCTGTGTTGCCGGTGGGGGATCCAGATTCCGGTGGCGATCCTGCTCTCGGGCATTCACGAGCTGTGGGGCGTGGCCATCCCCTTCCGCGAGGCCCTGGGCGATCGGCTGGTGTTCGACGAGAGCGGCATCTGGTACGCCACGGTCCTGGCCGCGGTTCTCCAGTCGGTCATCGTCATGGCGTGGTACACCACCGGCCGCTGGAAGCACAGGAAGGTGTAGAACGCGGGCGCGAGCGCGGCGATGCGGTCTGAAATCCGTCCGCCCCTCCCCTCACCCCGCCAGCCACTCGTCCAGGTGGGCGGCAACGAACGCGTCGTCGTTGAGCTCGGGGTACTGGCGGCAGACGCGGTCGATGGCCCGGGCCTGGCCGGGCGAGAGGTCCAGGGACGGGTCCAGGCACCAGGTGCCCGCCAAGAGCCCCTGGCGGCGCAGGAACTCGTGCACGCCGGGCAGCACCCCGCGGTAGCCGTTGGCCGCGTCGAAGGCCGCGGCGTTCACGTCGGTCACCTGCACGGCGAGCGTCAAGAGCTCGCGCGGCACCGGCCCGCCCGCGTCGCAGACCTCGCGGATGCGGTCGAGCTGTTCGACCGCGCGGCGGGTCCAGAACGCCCAGTGGCCCAGCAGCCCCCCGACCATGCGCGCCTCCACCTCGCCCCCGGACGTGCGCACCCGGTGCGGGGCGAGGAGGTCCAGGACGATGTGGTCGTCGTTGCCGGTGTAGAGCGCAATGTCCCTGGCGCGCCCGGCCTCGCACACCGCGCGCACCACGTCCAGGGTCTGGTACCGGTTGAACGGCGCGATCTTGACGGCCACCACGTTCTCGATGTCCGCGAACGCGCGCCAGAACGCATAGGGGAGCACGCGCCCGCCCGCCGCGGGCTGCAGGTAGAACCCCACGAGCGGCATGACCTCGGCCACGGCACGGCAGTGCGCAAGGAGCGTGTCCGTGCCCTCGTCGCGCAGCGCGCCCAGGCCCAACAGGCACGCGTGATACCCGAGCTCCCGGGCGAGCCCGGCCTCGCGCACGGCCTGGTCGGTGGGCCCGATCACGCCCGCGACGCGGAAGAGCTCCCGCCCGCGGCGCCGGCCCCAGGCCTGCGCGGTGTCGCTCGCCAGCCGCAGCACGGGTTCGAGCAGGCCGACCTTCGGGTCATGGATCTCGAACTGGGTCGAGTGCACCCCGGCGGCCAGCCCCCCCGCGCCCGCGTCCACGTAGTAGCGCACGAGCGCGCGCTCGCGCCGTTCGTCGAACTTGCGGTCCGCGTCGAGCGCCAGCGGCAGGGCCGGGATCGCCACGCCGCGGCGCACGGCGTCCAGGATGTGACCGGGGAGTTCGTCGCGATGCATGGAGCGTTCCCTTGCGCCGAGGCTCAGTACCGGCCGTCGGTTGTCTCGAAGTGCGCGGGCTTGTCCAGGCTGCGCCCGCCGCGCCGCACCCAGCGAGCGGTCCACGCGAGGGCCGTGCGCGCGTCCACGCCGGGCGGGCCGAACAGGTCCAGGGCCCGGCGCGCGTCGCCCAGGCAGGCGCGCTCGCCCTCTTCGCCCGAGAAAGACACCTCCCGGCCCAGGATCCGCCCGCAGGCGAGCGCCACCTCGCGCACGGACAGGACCTCCGGGCCGGTGACGTTGAGCACCGCAGGCGGGCTGGCGGTGTGCTCGAGGCACCGCAGGGCCTGGCGGTTCGCGTCCGCCTGCCAGATGGCGTTCACGCGCGGCACGGACAGGGGCACGGGCTCGCCCTCCCACACCCAGCGGGCGATGTCGTGCAGCACCCCGTACCGCGGCTCGACCGCGTAGAACAGGCGCACCAGGCACATGGGCGTGCCCTGCGCGCGGCTGAAGTGCTCGAACACGCGCTCGCGCCCGAGGCACGACTGGGCGTACTCGCCCCGCGGGTCCGGGGGGTCGTCCTCCGTGCATCCTCGACTGTCGGCGGGCACGAAGGGGTAGACCCCGCCCGTGGAAAAGGCCACGATGCGGCTCGCGCGGTAGCGGCGCGCCACGTACGCGGGCGCCACGGTGTTCATGGCCCAGGTGAGCGCCTCCCGGCCAGCGGTGCCGAACTTGCGGCCGGCCATGTATACCACGTTCTCGGCCTCGGGCAGGTTGTCCACGGCCCGGGGGTCCAGGAGGTCGCAGCGCACGGTCTGTACGCCCACGGCCTCGAGCAGGTCCCGCGCGCGCGGGTCCGAGAACCGCGCCACGCCGATCACCCGGCGGTCGACCCCGGCCTCGCGCGAGGCGCGCACCGCGGCTCGGGCCAGGGACACGCCCATCTTGCCGGCCACGCCCAGGACCGCGAGGTCGCCCCCCACCCGGCCCATGCACGCGACAAGCGCCTCATCGGGCTGGGAGAGGAGGTCCTCGATCTCCTCCTCGGTGCGGGGTCCCTCGGGGGCGGACGGAGTCTGGGCGTCGGGCATTGGCTCCCCCTTTGCGAGCGGCGCGGCGGCTGGTTCCGCTTGGCCCCGCCAGTGTATCCGAACCGGGGCAGGCGTCAACATTGCATGTGCGCGAACGCTGCACGGGCGGGCAGCGTGTCTCCGGAGGTCGGTAGAGACCGACAATCAAGAAAACCCGAGTTGCCGGTGAAGACGTTCAAGCAGGGAGGGACCGTTGTCCGAGCACTCCGCGCGAATCTTGAGCGCCTCGTCCCGCTTGGCCAGGAACGCGTCGGCCACGTCCGGGTCGAAATGCGTGCCGCGGCCTTCGCCGATGATCTCGAACGCGCGCTCGGGCGGCAGGGCCTTGCGGTACGGCCGGTCCGAGGTGAGCGCGTCGAACACGTCGGCCGCCGCGGTGATGCGCGCGGAGACCGGCGTCTCGTCCTTGCGCAGGCCCTTGGGGTATCCGGAGCCGTCCCACTTCTCGTGATGGCCGACCGCGATGGTCTCGGCCAGGCGGATGAGGTCCGACTTCGCGCCTTTCAGGATGTCGGAGCCGAGCACGGTGTGCTGCTTCATGATCTCCCATTCCGCAGGGTCGAGCTTGCCGGGCTTGAGCAGAATGCGATCCGGGATGCCGATTTTGCCCACGTCGTGCATGGGCGCCGCGTACAGGATGGACTCGGCCATGCCGTCGTTGAGGCCCATCGTCCGGGCCACGAGCTCGCTGTAGCGCCCGACCCGCTGCACGTGCGACCCGGTGTCCTCGTCGCGGTACTCGGCCGCGCGGGAGAGACGGTACACGGTCTCCAGGCTCGCGTCCCGGAGGATGCCCACCATCTGCTCCAGCTGCTCGGTGCGCTTGGCCACCTCCTGCTCGAGCTCGCGCTGATAGTCGCGCAGATGGTCGTAGTAGGCCTTGACCTTCAAGAGCGCACGCACGCGCACCTGCAGCTCCTGCACGCGCACGGGCTTGGTGAGGAAGTCGTCGGCCCCGGCCTCGATGGCTCGGATGCGGTCCTCGACGTCGCCGAGGGCGGTGATCATCATCACCGGAATCGCCCGGGTCTCGTCCTGCGACTTGAGACGCCGCAACAGGTCGATGCCGTTCATCCCGGGCATGGCCACGTCCGAGAGCACGATGTCCGGCGGCTGGGCGGCGATCTCTTCTAAGGCGTCTTGGCCGCTCGTGGCAAGGGCTACCTCGCAGCCCAGCGGGCGCAGCATTTCGGAGAGCACGGCCAGCACGCTCTGCTCGTCATCCACGATCAGAACGCGACGCTTCGTATCCGCCATCGCCGTCTCCTCTTCTCGGCCGCGGGGCCTCGTCTTACGTGGGGTTTGTCGCGCCTCCCGCCGACCACTTCGCCAGGGCCTGCATGATCGCAGTGCGCAGAGATTGGGGCTCGACCGGCTTGGCGAGCACGGCGTCCACCCCCTGCTGGCCGGGCTGGGGCATTTCGCCGGCCCCGAAGCCGCTCATCAACACGACCGGCCGGTTCCAGCCCTGTTCGCGCAGGGCCCGGACCAGGCCCAAGCCGTCCATGTTCGGCATGGCCTGATCGGCGACGATGACCTCGTGGGCCTTGGGGTCGAGCTTCTGGAGGGCCTCTCGGCCGTCGGCCGCTTCGTCGACATGATGCCCCTCTCGCTCCAGCCAGCCGCGCAGCACGGTGCGCACCGCGGCCTCGTCGTCCACGACCAGTATGCGCAGGGGATGGACCGCGGAAGTCCCTTGCGGGCCCTTGTCCTCCTTGGGCATCACCGCGGCCCGTCCGGGCAGACGAATCTGGAAGGTGGTCCCCTGGCCCACGTCGCTTCGGACCTCCATGCTGCCGCCGTGACGCTCGACCACGCCGTAGGCCACCGACAGCCCCAGCCCGGTGCCGGCCGCGCCCTTGGTGGTGAAGAACGGTTCCAGGCACTGTCGGCGCGTGGTCTCGTCCATGCCCACGCCGGTGTCCGCCACCTCCAGCACGGCGTCCGGCCCCTGGGCGCGCGTGCGCACGGTCAAGGTGCCGCCCTCGGGCATGGCGTCGACCGCGTTGAACACGAGGTTCGTGACCGCCTCGCGCAGGTCGGTGCCCGCGGCCAGGACCTCCGGGCTATCCCGGAAGTCGCGCTCCACGCGGATCTCGCGTCCTGCGGCCTGGGCCTGGCTGCGCCACTTCGGTTCGGTGATGCGCAGGACCTCGTCGGCGACCGACTCCAGCCGGACCGGGCCCACCCGCTCGGTCTCCCCGCGATGCCGGTAGAACTCGCGCATGCGCTGCACAATGCCTGTGGCGTCCTGGCACGCGGTTTTGATGGCCTGCAGCATCTCTCGGCTGCGCTCGCTGTCGTAGCTGTCCGGGTATTCGAGCAGCAGGTCGCAATGCCCGCCGATGACCATGAGCTGGTTGTTGAACTCGTGCGCAATGCCGCTGGCCATCTGGGCCAGGGCGCGCAGCCGCTCCTGATCGATGACCTGCTTCTGGGCGTCGCGCAGTTGGCCGACGGCCTCTTCCTGGCGCTGGTTCGCCTCCCGCAGGGCCTGTTCGGCCTGAAGCCGCTCGCGCGCGTCCACGAACCCGACGATCAGGTACCCATTCTCCTCGTCGCTGATCTGCATGGAACTGACGGTCTTGAGGATCGGAATCTCGGTCCCGTCCGCGGCGAGATACACGCTCACGCCGTTCGGCTTGGCCTCCGAACACTCGGTCGACGGGCAGGCGCCCGGGGGGCGCGCACATAGGAAGTCACGAGCCTTGCGGCCGATCAGCTCCTCGCGGGCGAGTCCAGCCAAGCGCGCGGCCATCGGGTTCGCATCGTCAATGGTACCGGCGGCCTCGTTCACGATCATCAACCCGGTGGGCACGGCCTCGAAGATGCGCCGAAACCGCAGCTCGCTCACGCGCAGGGCCTCGGCGGCGCGGCGCTTGTCCCTGCGTACGGCCGCGTCGCGCAGCTCGCGGCGCAGGGCCTCCGGCAGCCGGGAGAGATTGTCCTTCATCACGTAGTCGGTGGCGCCCGTTTTCATGAGCGCAACCGCGGTCTCGTGCGAAATCGTGCCCGAGACCACGATGAAAGGAACGTCCTCGCCTCGTTCCTGGACCAGGCGCAGCGCGTCCAACCCGGTGAAGCCCGACATCCGGTAATCGGCGATGATGGCGTCCCAGTCCTGCCGGTCCAGCGCAGCGAGCAAGCCCTCCGCGTTGGCTACGCGGTCCCATTGCGGCGCATACCCGCCCGCGCGCAGCGCGCGGACCGCGAGCAGGGCGTCGTCTTCCCGGTCTTCGAGGATGAGCACGCGCACGGGCTCGCCGCAGGGCATGATCTCTCTCCCGGTACATGCAAGGCCGCCGCAGCGGCGTTGTCGCGCGTCGCCGGTCCTCCGGGGGGCCCGCTCCGCGGGCCAGGGGCTCCTTTCCGGCCCGGGGCTGCCAGGACGGGGACTCCGAAACCATTTCCATATCGCGCGCGTCCGCTGCTGCTTGCGCACCGTCCGCAGAATACAATATGCGAAAGGATACATAGAATGTCAAATGAGGAGCGCAAGAAACCGATGTGAGTTGAGGGTCAACCTCGGCTGCTTCGTGCAGTTGCCCATTCCGCAAGGCATTATGCGGAGCAGGACAACGGGGCCGCATTCAGGAATGTTCGTGATGGGTCCACGCCAGGTCCGAGGCAGGCCGGGACGCCTGTGAACGTGCTGCGCAGGCCGGGGCCCTCCGCAAGGAGCCCGTGCGCATTGGCCAGGCAGCTCGGCGTGGCTCGACCAGGCCGGGCATGCGCCCTCGCGCGTCACGGGGATTCTGTAGGAGCGGATTCCTCCCGCGCGGCATCGGCCCCAGTGACGTCCGTGCCTAGACGCTTGGCCACGCGGTCGGCTAGGTCCGGATCGCGCTCGCGCAGGGTCAAGAGCGCCTCGCGGGCCCGGGCCTCGTCTCCCAGGGCCCAAAGGGCCAGGACCCGGATCTCGAGCGCCGCGGCGGCGAACGCGCCCACGTCTTCGGGCACCTCCTGTGCCGAGCGCAGGGCCCGGGCATAGTCGCCCGCCCGGTATTCGGCCAAGGCCCGGGTCAGGGCCCGGGGCGCCGCGGCCTCCTCGCCCGGTCCCGTACGCGCCATGTCCGCGCGGGCCGCCTCCGCGCCCGCCTCCTGCGCGGGGAGCTCTGGCGCGCGCGCACGGCGCATGCCTGCAATGCCCTCTCGCTCGGCGGCGTCTGCCCCGTCGAACGCCCCGCCATCCGAAGGCAGGGCCTCCTCTACAGCGGGGGGCCCCTCCACCGCCAGTCCGGCCAAGACATCTTCGCCGCGCTGCACAAGGCGCGCGGCGAGCTCCGGCTGAGGCACAGGCCTGCCGCGCACTCCCCCGGTCCCCTCGCCTGGGGGCCCTGTCGCTGTCTCAACGCGGGGTCGCGAGCGCATCGGGGTCTCCCCGAACTCGGGGCCCTCGGTCAGCCCCAGATCGGCAAGCAGCCGCCCCCCGCCATCCGCACGCTCCGGCGCGGCTGCGGGCGCCTCGGGCGCGGGCTCGATCGGGACGGGCGGGGTCAGCTCCGCCGGGGCGGGCCGGGGTTCTTCGGGCGCGTCCGCCGCGGCGAGCCCATGATCCACGGTCCCCCCGGGCCCTGAGGCGGGCTTACGCGCAGGCGGCGATGGAGCGCCTGCGACCTCATTCCCGACCGCAGGCTCGGGCCCTGGCACGCCCGGCCCCGGGGGTGCAGGTTCTAGTGTGCCTGTCGCCTTGCGCTCAAGGGCCTCGGTCGTCGCACTCGCGTCAGGCGCCTCTTTCGTCGGAGGCGCGGCGAGGGCCTCCTCACGCTCCTTGGGGAGCTCAAGCGCGTAGCGCCCGAATTGCAGCTCCGCTTCGGGCGGCTCGGCGCGCGCCCTGTCAACGGGCTCAGCCGCTGCCCGCGGACCGGCCTCTCCTGCCTCGGCTGCACGGTCTCTTTCGAGCTCGTGCGCCTGGGGCATGGCCTCGTCCACCTCGGCTACGCGGTCCTGTTCCAGCGCAGACACCTCGAACATGGTCTCCTCTACCTCGTCTGCACGGCCCTCTTTCGTCGCAAGCGGCTCGGTCACGGCCTCGCGCCTCTCGGTCGCCTCGGCGAGAAGGGCACCGTGCGCGCCATCCTCGGCCTGTTCCTCGGTCTCGGGCGCCTGTGCCTCGGCGAGGTCCGACGCACCCCGTTTGACCTCGGTCCGCGACACGATGTCGCGTGTCTGCATGGACTTGGCCCGGGCGAGCAGCCGGTCGACCTCGGGCGGGGCGGGCTCGGGGATAGAAGTAGCGGCAGGCGGCGCCGCGGCCCGCTCCTCGCGCGCGGGCGCGGAGCGCCGCTGCGGGCTCTCGGCCACGCGGCCGTCTGCGTCCGTCCGGTCGGCCCGATAGCCTCGGGGCGCGAGCCCGACCTCCTCCTCCGGGGCGCGCCAGGCAT
>Ga0180432_10002864_pt1 | contig 25436 bp, 22 predicted proteins | sample SS_ome_10_FD_132414 | JGI IMG/M metagenome (GOLD analysis project Ga0180432, IMG submission 132414) | Hypersaline lake sediment archaeal communities from the Salton Sea, California, USA - SS_1_MS_2 metaG | ecosystem: Environmental > Aquatic > Non-marine Saline and Alkaline > Hypersaline >... | reverse complement strand
GGTTCCATTTTGAACGGGATGACAGTAAAAAGGTTACTGAAACAGAACGGTTCATTCTTTATCAAATCCTTCCGACGGATAAAAAGGTTAAAGTCAATAAAAACGGCAAACCGGTCCTAATTCTTCCTCCCTATGTTCTGGGAGCCAATATTCTGGCCTTTTTACCCTATGAAAATAAGAGTTACACCCATTGTTTTGCAAACCAGGGGATTCCCACCTATATTAGAATCCTCAAGGATATCAATACGACTGAGGCGATTCAGGTCATGACCGGTGAAGATGATGCCCGTGATACCCGCTTGTTCTGTGAGACGGTGCAAAAAAGACATGGAAAACCCGTAACGTTGAACGGTTACTGTCAGGGGGGTTTTTTTGCTGTTTGCAATCTCCTTTCCGGTGAGCTGGACGGACTGGTTGATGCTCTGATCACCTGTGTCGCTCCCATAGATGGAACCAAAAGCAGGGGGCTGGCGAATTTTTTTGATAGCCTGCCCCAGCGATTTTATGATCTGGCTTACGGAACCAAAACCTTGCCCAATGGAAACAAAGTTGTGGACGGCAAACTTATGGGATGGATCTATAAGCTCAAAAGCATAGGGGATGAATCACCGGTTGCCACTTTTTACAGAGATTTGATGATGTTTGGCCGACAGGGGGGTAAAGATGTGAAAATCAGCAAGACGGCGGCTGCAATTAATTACTGGATGAGCAATGAACGTAATGATCTTCCCATAGAGATTACCCATATGAGTTTTGTTTCCTATAACATCCCGATTAACAAAAACGGAACGTTTCCGGTAACCCTTTTTGGAAAAAAGCTTAATTTAAAACGATTGCAGGAAAAGGGAATTAAATGGCTTATCTGCTATGGTGAAAGTGATGATCTGGTTGAGAAAGAAGCGGCCGTTGCACCTCTGGATTATATCGATGTTGAAGTGACGCCTTTCCCAAAAGGTCATGTGGCCATTGCAACTTCATGGTCCAATCCAACATCCGCATGTGCGCTTCATACCCGTTTTGGCGATAAAAACTATCGGGGACCTGTACGGTTTCAGCTGGATTTGGAAGACAGCTTATAAGGAGAACAGTCTTATGGAAGAATATTTTTACGAATTCTGGAAAAATCAATTAATTACCGTAGAAAAAGGACAAAAACAGATGCAAGACATGACAAAATTGATTATGCAAGGGTTAAGTGATTTTGAGGAAGTTCCAGAGATGTTCAGAACATTTTGCAGTATGGATTTTTGGTCCAAAGAGCCTTGCGACTATATAAAAACCTGGGAAATGACAACAGAAGACTTTCAGAAGTTCTTCAAGTATTACTTGGACTTGGTGGGTTTGGTACCCAAGGATGAGTATCTGGAATTAGCAAATAAATACAATAAGATGGATGAAAGTGTTGCTGATAAGATAAAAGAGATATCTAAACAGGTGAAAATAGTTGCTGATAAAGAGAAAATGATCACAGACCAGAAAAAGGAAATTGTTGATCAAAAAAAGCTGGTTGTCGAACTGAAAAAAGAGATATCTGAACAAAAGATGTTGGTTGTGGATCAGAAAAAGCTTGCTACAGACCTAAAAAAAGAGATCTCCGATCAGAAAAAGATAATCGCTGATCAAAACAAAGAGATTGCTAATCAAAAAAAACGGGTTGCCGACTTGGAAAAAGAGATTGCCGGTCAGATAAAGTCTATAAAACAACTTCAAAGCCAGGCAAGTAGTTAAAATGGCCTAAGCAGGGAAGGATGGAAGACGGCCGATTTTTCGTTCCCGTCTCTGTTATCAGGTGTGTGAGGAGAAAGATTTCATGGACAGACATTTTCTGGAATTTTGGGGAAATTTTCTGATCAATGCCGCAAAAGGGCAGAAACAAATGGAAGACATGTCAAAATGGATGCAGCAGAGTTTTGAAGGTTTTGATGAACTTACGGGTATGTTCAATAAATTCTACGGCCTGGAACATATGGAGAAAGACACACCAGCCTATATGGAAACCTGGAAAAAGGCATCAGAAAATTTCCAAAAGTCTTTTAAAGATTATCTGCGCCTGATGGGTGTGGTACCAAAAGACGAGCACCTGGCTCTGGTCAAAAAATATGAGGACCTCAAAGAAAAATTTGCCGCTCAGGAGGAAACCATAAAACACCTGCGGGTGCTTTTGGAAGAAAAAAATGTTGAGACACAGGGGGAATTGGTTCAAGGATTTCAGGAAATAATAGAAAAGCAGAGCCAACAGTTTCAGGAAACAATGGAGACGCTGAGCAGATTTTTTAAAAAAAATAAAAATCAATCATGACAGTATCATAAAAACTAAGAAAAACGAACCGTTTAGAAATCCATTCCTTATAGATGGTGATAAAAGAGAGGAAAAATATGCTGAACATTAAGGAATCCGTTGCGGTTATTACCGGCGGCGGCGGCGGCATCGGTCTGGCAGTTGCCAAATACTGGGTGCAAAACGGCGGCAAGGTGGTTATCGCGGATGTGGCTGAAAAATTTCTGGAGCAGGCCGAGGCTGAAATTAAAGAGTTACATGGTGAAGTTACTTCAGTGGTCTGTAATGTTACCAATGAAGATGATTGTGCCAAACTGGCTGATACCGCAATTGAAAAATTCGGGCAGATCAATCTAGTTGCCCCTTTTGCCGGGATTATTAAGGATGGACTGATGTTGTCCACGGACAGAGAAACCGGAAAGGTTAACAGAAAAATGTCTCTGGAGCAATTTCAAACGGTTATTGATATCAACCTGACCGGTGTGTTTTTAACCGTGCGGGAATGCGTTGAACGCATGATCAATCATAACTGCAAGGGATTGATCTGTTTGGTATCTTCCACCGGTTCTCTGGGAACAGCGGGACAGATCAATTATTCCTCCAGCAAGGCTGCGATGTCGGTTATGCCAAAAGTAATCACTGCCGAGTTCTTCCGGCGCGGCCTGGCAGATAAGATCCGTTGCGTGGCCATTGCACCGGGCTATGTGGGAACTCCCATGGTAAAAGGAATGAATCAGAAAGTCCTGGATAAGATTATAGAACAGGTGCCCATCGGACGTCTGGTTGAGCCGGAAGAAGTCGCTGCTTTTGTTGGAGATATCTATCGCAACGAGGCCCTGGCCGGAGATGTTTTTTATATCCACGGCGGACTGCGTCTGGGATCCAAGGGATAGAATTTCCGTTATGGCGAAATGTTCTTGACCATCAGGACCAGATCCTGATAATTTTCCTTAAGATCCTTGATAAAATCTTTGAGAACAGCAGCCTCCTTAAACCCCAGTTTTTCAAACAGAAAGTAAGCTTCATCCAGGGCCGGAGCTAACTCGGCTGTGAGTTGTTCCAAACCAAAATCCACAGCGATCTGCATCAGATTTTCGATGAGAATCGTTGCCAAACCCTTTTTTCTGTATTTCGGGTCGCACGTGATGCGAATTTCTCCCTGGTGTTTGGTCCAGCCCACGGGATCGAATTCCAGAGTGCCGTTGGCCACAATATGGTCAGCATCCAGGGCAACAAGCGGAAGTACAACATCGTAGTCAAGGTTGTAGATCCAGTTTTCGATGACTTTGGGATCGGTAACATCGTCTCTGAGGCACATCCGATCCTCTGGTGGAAGTCTCAAGAAATACTCATGAAGAATTTTCTCGTCTTCTTTTCTCAGCGGCCTGATCGTAATAGGACTTTCATCTTTTAGATTTTCTGATTTGGGGTATTGATAAAGGATCATATGCTGTTGCCCCCTTTCTGTTCATAAAATCAGGTGAAAAGATCGCATTATTTTGGTATTGTCATGGGTTACAATAGGGCCTCAATAGTACCATTCCCGTTCAACGATAGTGGCAATTCCCATTCCTCCGCCAATGCAAAGAGCGGCCAATCCCACTTTGGCATCCCTCTTTTCCATTTCATAGAGTAACGTTGTTAATACCCTGGCGCCGCTGCATCCGATGGGGTGCCCCAGGGCAATGGCACCGCCGTTGACGTTGACAATTTCCGGGTCCAGATTCAAGTCTTTCAAGCATGCGATAGACTGGGCGGCAAAGGCTTCGTTGAGCTCTACAAGGTCGATGTTCTTGCCCAGTTCCTCTCTAACCTTATTAATGGCGCTTCGCACCGCATAAATAGGACCCGTACCCATGAGCTCCGGTTCGCACCCCTGGTAATCATACCCTATAATCTTGGCCATTGGCCGTATACCCATCTTGAAGGCTTTGTCAGCGCTCATAATTATAAGAGCCGCAGCGCCGTCGTTTATCCCTGAGCTGTTTCCCGCAGTGGTGGTTCCGTCTTTGCGGAAAGCCGGCTTAAGTTTGCTCAATTTTTCCAGAGTTGTGCCGAATCTGGGAAATTCATCGGTATCGAAAACGATTGGATCTCCTCTTCTTTGGGGGACTTGAACCGGGATAATTTCGTCCTTAAAACGGCCGGAAGTGATAGCTGCTTCCGCTTTTTGCTGACTTAGGGCAGCAAACTCGTCCTGTTCTTTTCTGCTAATTCCGAACTTTTCCGCAATGTTTTCGGCGGTAATACCCATATGGGTATCCCCAAAAGAGCACCACAGCCCGTCCTGGATCATAACATCAATGACCTGATCATGTCCCATTCTATGACCCCATCTGCTATGGGGCAGTACGAAAGGGGCCTCGCTCATATTCTCCATGCCCCCGGCCACAATGATATCCGCATCCCCGGATTTTATGGCCTGGGCAGCCATGATCACTGTTTTCATGCCCGATCCGCACACCTTGTTAACGGTGGTCGAAGGGATGTATTGGCTTATTCCCGCCCTTTTAGCGGCCTGTCGTGCCGGATTTTGACCCAATCCAGCCTGCAGGACATTACCCATGATCACCTCATCAATCTTTTCCGGTAGAATCTTGGCTCTGGTTAGGGCTTCCTTTATGACAATGCTTCCCAACTCAACAGCGGTTACATTTTTCAACGTACCCCCAAACGAACCCACGGCCGTACGAACAGCACTTGCGATCACCACTTCACGCATAACATCTCCTTTATTTATAACCTATACTAGTGTCCATCCATAAATGGTCTTTTTGCCCAATCTCTGCGTTATGTTCAAAAAATAATCCTCGGAATATTAAACATATGCCTGCGGTTATTTTTTTCACATGCCTTGATCTTGAACAAAAATTCTCATTTATGGATGGACACTATACTAACGATTGGTTTAAATCCTTAACAAGAACGGCAATGTCTTCATAGTTTTTACCATAGAGTATTTTTACAAAGTTTTTCAAAGTCGCTTCCAGGACAAAAGCATTTTTTTCAAAAGCCTTGGTCACGTAAGTCCGGGAGGCAACAATCTTTGCGCAGAGTTTCTCCAGATTGTACCCAAGAGCCAGTTTTGAGAGCTCTTCCAAAAGAAGAGAGCCCAGACCACGCTGTTGAAAATCTGCGCCAACGGTGATTCTGATTTCGCCGATATGCATACCCCACCCAAATGTCTCCCTGTGAAGGGTTGCGTTTGCAAGTATCCTGTTTTCGTGTTCTGCCAGTATCGGCAAAACTCTATCGTAGTTTAAATCACGGCACCATTTTTCGATAAGAATTCTGTTTGTCGCATCGTTTCTCAAATATCTTCTGTCCTCTTCAGGAAGCGAAATGAAAAACCTGTAAAGAGCATCTTGATCGTCCCGGGTCATTGGCCTCAGGATACAAATAAAACCGTCCGGCAAGGTGATCTCTTTGGGGTATTCTTCCAGCATATTCTCTCCTCGACTTGAAAATTTCTTAATATTCCAGCATTTCAATTGGGACGAAGCCCTAAATTCAACGTATTGAAATTATACTATTTAATTCTTTGGCGGCTTTGGCGGACTGACGACAGCCTCCCCGTTCAGCACTTGGGTACCTTCCTGGTTGAAACAGGTGGTCTTTAGCCGTATCCGATTTTTATCATCAATAATATCAACCACTTCTATTTTGGCAGTAATAGTATCGCCAATCCTCACCGGAGCTAGAAAACTCAAATTCTGTGTAACATAAATGGTTCCAGTGCCGGGGAGTTTATTTCCTATGACCGTGGAAATGAAACCTGCGGAAAGCATTCCGTGAGCGATACGCGTCTTGAAAAAAGTCTTTTTGGCATAATCTTCGTTGATATGAGCCGGGTTGAAATCGCCGGTCACACCGGCGTACAGGTAAATGTCAGATTCTGTAACCGTTTTGGCAAATTCAGCGGTGTCTCCTATTTTAATCTCAAGGATAGTTTTCCCGATCATTTGAAATTCCTTATTTCCTCTTTTTAGTTTTCAATGCCGGTTTGGTTTGGGTCGCCGTCTTTTTTGCAACACTTTTTTTCCGGGACGCTTTTCTTGTGTTGCGCTTCTTTTTATCTGCCGCCCTTTGCTTGAGCCACTGGGCGATCCTGGGCACAAATTCTTTTTGGCACTTGGAACTCACGTAAATACCGATATGGCCCGTATCAAGACAGACATTTTCGGTATCTTTGCTGCCTACTTTGCTTGTAAGGGGCTCGCAGGCTTCCGGGGGTACAAGATGGTCGTATTTGCCATAATAGTTCAAAAGGGGCATGGTGATTTTCTTGAGATCCACACGGTGTCCGCCAATTTCCATCTTGCTCTGGATGAGAAGGTTCTTTTGGTAACAATCCCGGACAAATTGCCGGAATGTCTCCCCCGGCACATCCGGGCTGTCAAAGATCCATTTTTCCATGCGGACAAAATTTTCCACGAATTTTTTATTGTCCATGTTTTCTAAAAACCCTACGTATTTGTCGATCATCAGCCGGGCAGGATTAAGGAGTAAAAACCCTAAATTCATTATATCTCCGGGGATATTGCCATAAGTGTCCACAATCTGATCCGCATCCATATCCTTCATCCAGATATGCAAAAGCCCCTGATCCGTATCGAAATGGGTCGGCGTGACCGTCGTCACCAGGTTTTGAACCTTTTCAGGATGAAGGGCCGAATAAATGACACAAAAGGTGCCGCCCATGCAAATTCCCATCAGGTTGATTTTGTCCAGATTGTGTTTTTTGAGGATAAAATCGACAGCGTTGTCTATATACCCGTTAACATGATCATCAATGGTAAGATACCTGTCTTTTCGAGTGGGGTAGCCCCAGTCGATCATATAAAGGTCTATACCTTCCTGCAAAAAATTTTGCACAACGCTTTTACCCGGCTGGAGGTCAAGCATTGTTTCCCGGTTGATCAGAGCATAAACCAAAAGAAGCGGTCTTTTAAGCTGAATTTTGGTTGCCGGCTTATAATGTTTCAGTTTTATCCGGTCTTCTTCATAAACGACATCACACGGCGTGGTGGCAATTTCTGTTTCAAGAGGCCCGAGCAATACTTCCGAGGCCTTTTCAGCACGCGTCCGGGCCTTTTCCGCCTCTTCGGCCAGCTTTGAAAGAATCAGATCAACGGCTATTTTGGATTGAGTCATAAAATTACTCCCCATTCAATTTTAAATTTTGGATTCTTGAATTCGGAATCATTTTTTATGCTATTTTAATGTAACAAAATTAGATTAAACAGGATTTTTCTTTTCAAGTTCTTTTATTCGCTTTTTTAAAAGGTAAATTTCTTTATATAGTTCATCCATCTCTTTATGGGTGGGAACAGGAAACATATTAAAAAAATCCTGGAGAATCTCTTTTTTTGCTGACGAAAATTCCGACAATGAATCAAGAGTCTTGTTCAGTGCCTGTGTGTATTCGGACGATTGGAACAACGTCATGTAATGGCCTTCCAGTATTTTTATCCACATCTGGTAATATTTTTTTGAATCTTCGGGAAGCTCTCCCTCATCCGCTAATTCTGTCAGCTTTTCCTGTAAGACCTGAAATGATTTTTCCATGGGCAGTAATAAAAGACCAGAAAATTCAGAGACGGCGGCCTGATAAATGTTAAATTTGTCTATCGACCGGATCATTTTTTCCTGATACAATCGAGTCAGTCCCAATTGAGGAATTTTGAAAAACTTTCTGAATTCTTGTTCGTAAAGTTGGCTCCACGCCTTGAATGCATCTTCCTTTAAATTTTCATATTTATAGGCTTTGGTGGATTCCTGCAACTTACCGGTACGTTCCATCCACTGCTTCTGAAAATTCACGAAAGTTTTCGAACCGGTTTGCACTGTTTTCAAAAAAATTTCCGGCAGCATACCGGCTCCTTTCAAGAGGGTTTCCATGGTTTCCGGTTCACTCATAACCTGTGAAAATGCTTTCCAGGTTTTTTGGGCGGTATCCCATGATTCCGTTCTTTTACCAGAAGTCTTATGGAAAGCGGTCCACATCCAAGACATCGGTCCCCAAAATTCCGTGGTCATCTTCATCCAGTCCGCAAAAAAAGTTTCCGGCCCTGTCTTTTCCTGTGTTTTATCCGTCATCATTCACCTCGTTTTATAAGACAATAATTCTTTTTGTCTTTTTCTACCTCTATAACTGGAAATGTCAACAAAAAAAATTAAAATAAAAGATTGAAATCATTTGTAATAATGCATAGGGGAATTGCCTAGAGATCGGGATTTTTCCCTATAAAAATGAGCCTTTTATCTTATAGACATGTTTTGCATAAAATTTTATATTGATCAAAAATATTTTAAAAGCGCGGGAGGCTACATTTTTCGCGCTTGTGTGGGGTGGTTCTTCAATTGCGGAGAACCACTCTTTTAATTGGTTTCCATTCCGAAATGGCCCTTTTACGCAATCTCTGCGTCAATCTGCGGAATCACTTGTTCCCGCCGCAGGGCGGGACGCGGTGTTGCTTGATTTGACTCGGGGCGTCCATGCCCCCTCGCCCTGACGGGCGGCTATTCAGCCGTCCAATTCTGCTATCCTGCAGAATTGTCCTTGACCTTGCGAAAAATTGCTCATTTCTGTATTGGAAACTGTATTTGTACCAAATATAGATTTATGGTTGGGCACTAATTAAATTAAAGGAAAGGAGGCAGACATGAGTGGCAGTGTTTACAAAATCATAGAATTGGTTGGAACCAGTGATGTGTCCTGGGAAAAAGCTGCGGAAAATGCAGTTGCAAGAGCAACTCAAAGTCTACGTGATTTAAGAGTTGCGGAGATCACAAAACTGGATATGACGATTAGTGATGGTAAGGTCGTATCCTATCGTGCCAGAGTATCGCTTTCTTTTAAATACGAAGGTTCCTGATTTATCGTGATACTCCTTCCAAGACAATAATTTTTCGATAAATTTGGAAATCCTCCTCGCCCTGCCCGGCTGCCATAAGGTACACTCTAAACATGTGCCGGGCAGGGTAAGCCAACGAACTTGAAATCAGGAGTATATTCAAATGCCCAGAAAGCCAACCTATAAGGAATTGGAACAACGGGTAAAAAAGTTAGAAAAAGAAACCATCGGATGCAAACAGGTGGAAGAAGAGCTGAGGAGAAGCGAGGAAAAATATAAAACACTTACAACGAGCTCCCTTACCGGTATTTTCATTCACCAGGAGGGGAGGTTTGTATTTGTTAATGATAGATTTGCCAAGGTTCATGGTTATACAACAGAAGAATTACTGGGAATGGAATATAAGGCGTTGATTCACCCTGATGACAGGGAGGTTATTGCAGAAAGAGTGTCCAAAAGATTGAAGGGTGAATCTGTTCCGTATCAGTATGAGGTGCGAAGACTCAAAAAAGACGGGAAAACCATTTGGTGCGAAATGATTGCATCTGCCATCGAATATAGAGGAAGGCCGGCCATAATGGGAAATATAATGAACATTACCAAACGTAAACAGGCAGAAAAACATGTTCGCACCCTCACTCAACAACTGATGAAGGCCCAGGAAAACGAGCGCCAGCGGATTTCCCGTTATCTGCACGACAGCGTGGCACAAGACCTTTCCCTGCTGAAAATCGGTCTGGAAACGCTTTTTGACGGGCAACCTTCCGTATCCGTCAAGGTAAAACAAAAATCTTCGGAACTGTCAAAAATACTCAAAAGATCCATATCGGCAGTCAGAGATTTTGCTTATAATTTACACCCTCCCGGGCTGGACCAGTTGGGGTTGGTTCGAACGGTTTATCAATATTGTGAAGAATTTGCCGAGAAAAAGCATATAAACATTGATTTTTTCGCCGCCGGCATGGATGATCTAACCATTCCTTTTGACACGGAAATCAACTTGTACCGCCTGATACAGGAAGCGCTATGGAATATTAAAAAGCATGCCCATGCCAACAGCGTAACTCTCAAGATGGTTGCTTCTTTTCCATATATCATCCTGCGCATTGAGGATGATGGCAAAGGATTTGACATCAATGACCGGATGGCATCGGCGATCAAGGAGAAGCGGATGGGACTTCGAAGTATGGAGGAAAGGGTCGGTCTTTTAAACGGAAAAATGAAGATTCAATCCCGCCCAACCGAAGGAACAAAAATTTTTATTGAAGTTCCCTATAAGGAGAAAAATGGTTTCCGAAAAGAAGAGCATATTGATCATTGACGACCACCCTCTTTTCAGGGAAGGGCTTAAGTCCATTATAGAGCGGGATTCTCGTTTTGAGGTGGTTGGTGAAGCCGGAAATGGGCAGGAAGGGCTTCAAATGACAAAAAAACTCAAACCGGATATGATTATAGTGGACATATCCCTGCCGGATCGAAGCGGCATTCAATTGACCAGGGAAATCCGAACGCTTTTCTCCACAACACGCATTTTGATTGTCAGCATGCATTCTAAAATTGATTATATTGCCGAGGCATTTCAGGCCGGAGCGACCGGATATGTGGTTAAAGAGTCTGCATCGGAAAGGCTTGTTCAGGGGCTTGAATCCGTTGCAAAAGGCGATTATTTTTTGGACAGCTCGGTTTCACATACGGTGGTTGAAAATCTTATGAAATTTCCTTTAAAAGAGGCAAAAATTACGGATGCCGATTACAATACGTTAACGCCACGGGAGCAGGAGGTTATGCGCTTTCTGGCGGAGGGCTTGTCCAGCAAAAAAGTTGCTGAAAAACTTTTTATCAGCCCCAAGACCGTTGAAAACCATCGTGCCAACATTATGAATAAGCTCGGCCTTCACAATGCCATTGAATTGACCCGCTATGCTGCAAAGCTCGGCTTGATCGACGTTGATCTATGGAAAGAATAAAGGATCAACTTTTATCCCACTATTGCGGGACAAGTTCCCGTTCTTCAGGAATTTTGCCTATTAAAATGAGCCCTTCTCTCTATAGACAAAGCGAATTCCAACTTGATAATAATTTATAAAAATCGGTCGTCTCCTGATGTTATGAATACCCTAAGGTAGAGGAGGGAATATGATTTCTTCTCCATGTAAAAATTGTCCCAGAAAAGATCTGCCCAAGGAGGAGTGTGCCAAAAATTGTAAATTGCTGAAAGCGATACAGGACATTAATGTATCTACTGAAAAATGGAACGATGGAAGCGGAATAGATTATACCGAAGAATACAGTTATATGCTACCGCCTTCGATGGCACAAAGTTCCGCCTCGTTATTGACAATATTATGAAAAGTCCCAACAAAAACAACCGATTTAAAAGCATTCTTTTGTTTTATAAATCTATGATTTTTCTCCGTGGATAGAAATTCCGAGACATAAATTAACCGATATATGCCATTCAGAAAAGATCAAAAGCGTTGGACCGGCACTGGAAATCTGAAAGGGGACCAAGAGATAGTGACGGTAACATCCTCCAAGACAGGAACGGATGTTGAAAAAAAGAACTTCCTTGACATGACGGCCCTGATTAGAAGTATTCAGCGCGCTGAAGGTCATGCGGACTGTTTTCAAAAAGGAATTATCGATTGCGACCAGATCGACTGTAAGTGGCGTTCCTTCTGCCTGAAAGAGCAGCCTGTTAAATATTAAATACGGATTTAACTGGGCAAGCAAAAAGATGACGTTTATGGATAGACACTAGTTAGAAAGGAGGTATACAATGAAGGCAGGAATCTTTTTCACCGGCACAGGTCCCATTCTTCTTTTGACCACTTATGAATCTTTGAATGATTCAAAGCTAATTGAGAAGCTCGCTGTAAAAGGGGTAAAAAAGTTCATTGCTTATGAAATTTCTGAAGAAAAAGTAAAAGAAAAATATGGATTGCAATTTAAAACCATCATGAGTGATTTGCGTCAGACGGACGACTTGCGGGTTCTCGATTATGATGGACATCATATTTTCAATAGTATTTCGTTCAAAGAACTGGGAGAACCGGTATTTTATGAAGCTTAAGACGACTTGAAATTTGTCTGGCAGCAAGTATGGAATTCTTTATTGAAAACCGATTTGTTTTAAAGAACGAACCCTATCATTAAAAATCCAATAATTGGATACTTATTTGACCCCCTCCCATATGCCAGGAATAGGTATCGCAGACAAGTCAAGGGTTCGGAGTATTTTATGGCAAATGTACTTATTATAGATGACCAGGCGTGGGTAAAGGATCTATGTAGAGAAAGTCTGGCCGGTGAAGGATACAATGTTTCAACAACAGATGATGTAGAGTCTGTGATGAAAAACATATTATCGTTTAACCCCCATATTGTGCTCCTAAACCAATACTTAAAGCATGGATTCCTGGTATGGGATGTTTTAAAGGGCATTAAAATGCGACATCCAAATCTACCGGTACTTATCGTTACCGCCCACAGCACGCACCTGTTTAGTCCCCACCTTTCTCAAGCAGACGGCTATTTGGTTAAAAGCCATACGGCCGCCGATGAACTCAGGGAAAAGCTCTCCAATTTATTGCCTGACTCTTGCATATGAACGCCTCAGACTTGTGCAACATTCAGGTATTACAGCAGTTGCCTATCGTTCAAAACCATACAGAAATCACCTCTCCCATATAGCCCTTTCCTCCCCACAATAATGATGTCTTTTTCTTTGACACGCCAGTGCCGTTATTTTATACTGGTTTTTCTTTGAAAGAATATTATATTATTTATAAATCAAACAGTGACGCCCGATGGACAATTCAAATTGGGTCATCCAGGATCCCGCGCCGGGAACACGTATTCTTATATTTAGAGGCGATACCCGGACATTTAAGCTCCTCCTTTCACATCCCGTAAAAGGAAATGCATGGCTTCGTACCAACATCGGCCATGCTCAAATTGCCCGGCAAGAAATCATCAAGAAAGTAGATAACGATGAGCCGCCGCTCGGTCGGGGCTGGTTTGACATCCCCATGCACCGGGTTGACGAGCAAAATTTTATGATTACCCTTCCTTTTTGTGAAGTGGGGCATTTTGAAGCCAAAAGTTTCTTTTTAAGTGAAAACCAGACCATCCCGGTGTGGCCGGAAGGTCCGAATGTCACCATCAACGTGGAACCGGCACACACATGCTGTTCAAACACCATTTATAATGCATTTGTCCGTCAGTTCGGTCCAAACAAGAACGGCGAGTTTCAATCCGGGGCAGATGAAGATTCGATCCGGTCTCTGGATAAAAACGGTTTTACGGTAATCCCGCCATCCGGAACCTTTCGTGATTTGATAGGAGAACTGGATTTCATTATTGGCGAGCTGGGATGCCGGATCATCCAGTTGCTTCCCATACATCCCACTCCCACCACCTATGCCCGTATGGGGCGGTTTGGAAGTCCGTATGCGTCACTCAGTTTTACCGCCGTGGATCCGGCTTTGGCCGAATTTGACCCCAGGGCAACTCCTCTCGATCAATTCATAGAGTTGATCGATGCAATCCATGAACGTCATGCCATGGTTTTTATAGACATTGCCATCAACCATACGGGCTGGGCCGCCGATCTTCATGAAACACACCCACAATGGCTTGCCCGGGACCCTGACGGAAAAATCAAGGTGCCCGGCGCCTGGGGAGTGGTCTGGGCAGACCTGACGACTCTCGATTACACCCAAAAAGACATGTGGCAATATATGGCCGATGTTTTTATTACATGGTGTCGGCGGGGAGTGGACGGATTCCGATGCGATGCGGGATATATGATTCCGGTTCCTGCCTGGAAGTATATTGTTGCCGCTGTCAGGGAGCAGTATCCGGATACAATTTTTCTTTTGGAAGGTCTGGGTGGAAAAGTTTCCGTAACCCGGGATATCCTGAACAAAGCCAATTTCAACTGGTCCTATTCGGAGCTTTTTCAAAACTATGACCGGAGCCAGATTGAAAACTATCTCCCGGGAGCCCATGAGATCTCCGTAAGTGACGGGATCACGGTACATTTCGCTGAAACCCACGATAATATTCGTCTGGCCGCTCGATCTAAGGTCTTTGCTCGGATGCGGACGGCACTTTGTGCACTTTGTAGTTTTCAGGGCGGCTTTGGCTTTGCCAACGGGGTGGAATGGTATGCAACGGAAAAGATCATCGTCCATGAAGCAACTTCACTGAACTGGGGCGTTGCAAAAAATCAGGTGAAACATATCCGTCGCCTCAACACTTTGCTCAAAATACATCCGGCATTTCATGACCGAACGGAGCTGAAAATGGTCCAGCAGGGTGATGGAAATTTTATTGTCATATTGCGACACCATGTGCCGTCAGGGAAAAAACTTCTTATTGTGGCAAATCTGGATGTTCGGCATCAAACGTTAGCATCCTGGAATCCTCAGGAAACAGGCATGGATGCATCTGCGTTTGTGGATCTTATCTCCAGCAAGAAAATAGCTATTGCCGAGTCTGACGGAAAACAGTCCTGTCTCCTGGATTCCGGTCGGGTTTTTTGTTTTACCGATGACCGAAATGATATTGATCTTGTGAGCAAGGTTGAATCTAAAACCGCATTATATCCGGAGCGCATTAAAAAACAGTGCCTCCGTGCCAAGGCCATGGACGTGCTGCATTTTTATAACGGCGCCCGGGATTTAGGCAAATTTGAACCGGATATGGCGTCGCGAAAGCTGGCGGAAAATCCCCTGGAGTACTGCCGCAGTCTTAATCCTTTCGGCAGTGAACCTCGGGTGATAACCTGGCAATGGCCCCGTGATAAAAAGCGAGAAGTCATGGTGCCTCCGGATCATTTTCTAATGGTTCGCGCCCACATACCTTTTCGCGCCAGGATCATGGACAAAAGCCGATGCCTGTACCATGAAGAAAGCCTGCAGTGCATGGACGGATCGTTTTTTGTGCTTTTTTCTCCCCTTCCTCCACCCAAAACTCATCGCTCGGTTTCTCTGAAGTTGTCGGTATATACGCCTGGTGATACGCAACATTTTGACGGGCCGCTTCTTTTCCTTTCCCGGGCAAAGGATGCAACGGTGAAACGGATTTATTTCCGGACGGACCTGGATAGCCATTCCCCTCTTTTGCTCCAGACCAACGGACGCGGTGGCATGCTCCGGGCAGCCGTTTCCTGGGGAGAACTTGCCAGCAGGTATGATGCCCTTCTGGCAGCAAATATGGATCTTGAGATCCCTGAAGATCGGTGGGTAATGTTTACACGATGCCGGGCATGGCTGGTATATCAAGGCTATTCGCAGGAAATCTGCAATGACTGCTTTGATTCTTTTTGTTTCCAGTCCCGTGCCCGAGGCGTGTGGCGATATCAGGTGCCTATGGGCCAGGGGGAACACGTCTTTTTAACCTTATATGTGGAGATGATTCCCGGAGAAAATGCCATGCGTATGGTTTTTATCCGAGATTCAGCAAAAAGTCGGCAAGGAATGCTGGCCGATTGCGAGCCGGTCCGGCTCATCCTGCGTCCGGATATTGAAAGCCGCAATTTTCACGAGACCACCAAGGCATTTCAGGGACCGGAGCATCTCTGGCCCGGGGCTGTAAAATCGAATCCGGACGGCTTCACATTTGTGCCGGAGCAGGAACACCGGCTGAAGTTGAAGATTTCTGATGGGACTTTTGTATGGGAACCGGAGTGGCAATACATGGTACACCGACCAAAAGAGGGTGAGCGGGGTCTTGATCCGGATTCGGATCTGTTCAGTCCGGGCTATTTTTCTTCATTCTTAAAAGGAGGAGAATCCATAGCGCTGAGCGCCTCTATTACGGGTACACAAGATTCCTATTTTACGAATCAAAAATCCTGGCTCGTTGATACGGAAGCGGCTGTTTTTGAAAAAAGAAAATATTGCAAACCGGATGAGGCCTTACAAACCGTACTGGATGATTATGTGGTAAAAAGGAACGATTCGAATACCGTAATTGCCGGATATCCATGGTTTCTGGATTGGGGCCGGGATGCTTTGATTTTTGTGAGAGGGTTGATTGCGGCAGGAAAATTGGACCAGGCCCGTTCTATTCTAAAGCAGTTCGGGCAGTTTGAGAATAATGGGACGATCCCTAATATGATTCAGGGCAAAGATGCAGCAAACCGGAATACCTCTGACGCACCGCTATGGTTTTTTGTTGCATGTGCCGACTTGGTCCGTGTCGAAGGAAATGAAGAATTTCTTGATTCAAAATGTGGTGATCGAACCATTCGTGATATTATTTTTTCCATAGCCCATGCTTATGAAAAGGGAACGCCCAACGGTATCCGTATGGACCCGGAATCGTGTCTTATTTTCAGTCCGACCCATTTTACCTGGATGGACACCAATCACCCTGCGGGCACACCCCGGCAAGGCTATCCCATTGAAATCCAGGCACTCTGGTTTGCCGCACTATCCTTTTTATCACATATTGATCCTTCAGGGGAATCCGGCGATTGGGCGAAAAAGGCTTCCCGGGTTCAGACGTCGATTTCTATCCTCTTTTGGCTCGAAAAATCAGGTTACCTATCCGACTGTCTCCATACCGATTCGGGAGAACCTGCCGCACAGGCAGACCCCGATGATGCCCTGAGGCCAAACCAGCTTTTTGCGGTAACGCTTGGTGCTGTCTCCGACCCTAAAATTTGCCGTAAGATCGTTGCAGCGTGTGAGGAGCTGTTGGTCCCGGGAGCCCTTCGCAGTCTTGCGGACCGACCGGTGAGACGGCCAATTGCAATTTATCATAATGGAACAACGATTAACAATCCCCAACATCCTTACCAGGGGCAATATGCGGGAGAGGAAGATTTAAAACGTAAACCTGCATATCATAACGGTACTGCATGGACATGGCTGTTCCCCAGTTATTGTGAAGCATGGGTAAAAGCCTACGGCGATAAGGGAAAAAACACGGCGTTCTCATGGCTGGCAAGCAGTGCCCGTCTCGTATCCCAGGGGTGCGTAAGCCATGTGCCGGAAATCATGGATGGAGATTTTCCCCACAGGCCACGCGGCTGTGACGCACAGGCCTGGGGGGCAAGTGAAGTGGTGAGAGTATGGAAGCTGCTAAAAGCTTTGGATTGACTATTTGATAATAATTAAGTAGTGTCCATCCATAGATAGTCTTTTTGACCAATCCGCCGGAGGCGGACAAGTCTCTGCGTTATGTTCAAAAAATAATCCTCGGAATATTAAACATATGCCTGCCTGCCCCGTAGGTCCGGCAGACCGTACCGGGGTGGTTATTTTTTTCACATGCCTTGATCTTGAACAAAAATTTTCATTTATGGATGGACACTATGTAGTTGAGTGGTTGACCCATGACCAACAATCAATGACAAAGGATAAATGAATATGAGTCTTTTACAAACTTTTCAGGTATTCCCTTCCATTCCGGAACCCCTTTCTTTTCTTCAGGTTTTAGCGCGTAACCTATGGTGGTGCTGGCATCTGGATGCCATTGAACTCTTTCGTCGCATAAGTCCCCGGCTCTGGGAAGCGTCCGGGCGCAATCCCATCGTATTTTTAACCTTAATTCCCCAAAAACAACTGGAGGAACTGTCAAAAGACGAAAGCTTTCTGGCTCATCAGCAGCGGGTGAAAAAAAGCTTTTTTAACGAGGTTTTAACCCCTGTGGATCCCAGCGAATCTTCATATGGGAAAGAGGGAACTATCGGATATTTTTCCATGGAATTCGGAATTCATGAAAGTGTTCCCCTATTTGCAGGAGGTCTTGGAGTCCTGGCCGGTGATCACTTAAAGGCGGCTTCCGACCTTACCCTTCCTTTAATAGGGGTAGGACTTCTCTACCGTCAGGGATATTTTCACCAGTTTCTGGATCAAGAGGGTTGGCAGCAGGAAGAATATCCGGTAACCGATCTTTTTCACCTGCCGGTGAAACGGGCAAGGGATCGTTCAGGAAATGAGATAAACATCTCTATCGCCGGTCCAGACATCGAAATCCGGGCCTCTGTCTGGGAGATTATGGTGGGACGAATTCCTCTTTATCTTCTTGATGCCAATTTACCGGAAAATCCCCCGGAGATTCGGGAAATAACCTCTCGACTGTATGCCGGTGATCCAAAGACCCGGCTGGCCCAGGAGGTACTATTGGGAATCGGCGGAATGCGTGCTCTTGAAGCCATGGGAATCTATCCGACCGTATGCCACATGAATGAAGGTCATTGTGCCTTTGTTACCCTGGAGCGGCTTGCCCAGACGATTTCCTCATACAACGTCAATCTTGAGACGGCAAAGGAGATTGTTTCACGAACCACGGTCTTTACTACCCATACGCCGGTGGCCGCCGGGCACGATGAGTTTCCCGTGGACCTTGTAAAACCGTATCTTAGTTCTTTGGCCGACAGACTCGGAATAAGCGTTGCCGAGATTTTATCGTGGGGACAACCCATAGGGTCCGGGCCGGACACCACCCTTTCCATGTTCGTTTTAGGATTGCGAATGGCTCAATACTGTAATGGTGTCAGCGAATTACACGGCAAGGTTGCCAGGCGCATGTGGGCCCATGTCTGGCCTGGCAGGCCTGAAGATGAAGTTCCCATCACCCATATAACCAACGGGATACATATTCCTTCGTGGATTTCTGTAGAGAACGCCCTGCTGTTTGAACGCTATCTTGGACCGGATTGGCATTTGGACGTGGGCAACCCGGAAATCGTCAAACGTATCGACGATATTTATGATGAGGAATTATGGCGTGCCCGCGAAATGAGCCGTAGCCGCCTTATTCGCCATTGCCGCACGCTGATGATAAAGCAATACAAGCGCCGTAATGCCCCTAAAGCAATGATGCAGGATGCGGAATCAGTTCTGGACCGGGATATATTGACCATTGTTTTTGCCCGTCGTTTTGCGGCGTATAAGCGAGCCAATCTTTTACTTAAAGATCCGGAGCGTTTTGAAGCAATCATTGCCTCAAAGACAAATCCGGTTCAGTTTGTCTTTGCAGGCAAAGCCCATCCTAAAGATAACGAAGGCAAGGAACTGATCAAGCGTCTTGTCCAGTTTGCCCGCAGACCCAGGGTGCGCCACCGAATTGCCTTTTTAGAAGACTACGACATCCGTATTGCACGGCACCTGGTTCAGGGTGCGGATGTGTGGCTCAATACTCCCAGACGGCCCTTTGAAGCATGCGGTACATCCGGTATAAAAGCTGCCGCAAATGGAGTTTTAAATGTAAGTATCCTCGATGGCTGGTGGTGTGAAGGATATGCTGAAGAAAGAGGCTGGCGGATCGGAGACGGGGAGGAATATACGGATACGGCCTACCAGGATACCGTGGAGAGTCAAGCCCTTTATAATGTGCTGGAAAACGAGGTCATTCCATGCTTTTATGAAAGAAAGAATGGGGATGCTCCGGACCAATGGATCAAAATGATGAAAGAATCAATGAAGATGGCGATGCTGCAATTTTGCGCCCGTATAATGGTGGACAACTATGAAAAGAAATTTTATCACCCCGTCGCAAAACGCTTTGCGTATTTGACTGCAGATAATGCCAAGGAAGCCGTGATTCTTTCCGCCCAGCATAAACGACTCAGCTCCCAGTGGGGAAAAATCCGGATAGAACACCCTGTACGAAAAGTTGAGGGTCCGTTCCTGGTGGGAGATAGCTTTGAAGTAACAGCGGTTGTGAACCTGGGAGAACTTGATCCTGGGGAGGTAGAAGTTGAACTCTATTACGGGAACCTGAAGACGGTGGATAGTCTTGCTGACAGCCAATCTGAAAAAATGACCGTGAAGGAAAACCGCGGGAATGGGGAGTGTCTTTACGAATGCACCATAACCTGTGGCGCTTCAGGTCGATATGGTTTCACTGTCAGGGTTATACCCAGGGGAGATGACCGGATCAAATTTGTACCCGGGCTCATTACATGGGCTTAGGGATTGAAAATATAAGATTGATGATTGAAAATTTTAAATCCTTTTGGGTTCCGATTTGTCCGGTATAGGAGCTGAACATGGCACATCCACAGAGCAATCCCCGTATTCTCGTTGTAACTCCCGAGATAACGTATTTGCCGGATCGTATGGGAGGCCTGGCCTCTTTTTTTACCGCCAAAGCAGGGGGACTTGCCGACGTCTCGGCTGCACTGATTAGTGCCCTGTTTGAACAGGGAGCGGACGTGCACGTCGCCATTCCGGATTACCGCTCCATTTTCAGTAACGGATTGGCCCCTGTTTTAAAAAAAGAGCTCAATAAAATTCAGCGCAAAATGCCCGATGATCGAATCCATCTGGCGGAAGACAGGGCCTTTTATTACATCAACCGCGTATATTCTGCCTACGGAGAGGAAAACATTAAACTCGCCCTGGCTTTTCAGCGTGAGGTGATCAATCACATCGTCCCTCAAGTCCAACCGGACCTGATTCACTGCAATGATTGGATGACCGGTATCATTCCGGCCATGGCCAGGCAAATGGAAATTCCATGTCTTTTTACCATTCACAATGTACACACCATAAAGACAACGCTGGCATACATCGAAGATAGGGGAATCGATGGCGCGTATTTTTGGCAACATTTGTATTACGAAAACATGGCCACGAGTTATGAAGACATACGGGATACCAACCCGGTGGACTTGCTCACCAGTGGAATTTTTGCCGCTCATTTTGTGAATATTGTCAGCCCGACATTCCTGCTGGAAGTCGTCAAGGGGCAGCATGATTTTGTAGAACCTCCCATACAACGGGAACTGGCCAATAAATATCATGCCGGGTGTGCCGTTGGAATATTGAATGCGCCGGATCCCTCCTTTAATCCTTCTTCAGATAAACATCTCAAGCAAAATTACGGTCCGGAGAACTATTTTTTGGGTAAACGTGTAAACAAGTTGTTTTTACAGGAAAAATTGGGCCTGATTAAAGACGAAAAAGCACCCGTCTTCTTCTGGCCATCCCGTCTTGATCCGGCTCAGAAGGGATGCCAGTTGTTAGACAAAATATTTTACAAGGTAATTTCCAAATACTGGAACCAGAATCTTCAGGTCATCTTTGTTGCCAATGGCGATTATCAAATGGTATTCAGAGACATTGTGAATTATCACGGATTTCAGAAACGCGTAGCCATCTGCGATTTTGATAACGGGCTGGAACATCAGGCTTACGGGGCTTCAGATTTTATCCTGATGCCGTCAAGTTTTGAACCGTGCGGCCTTCCGCAAATGATAGCCCCGCTATACGGCAGTCTTCCGGTAGCCCATGATACCGGCGGGATCCATGATACGATTAATGATCTGGATGTTGAAAACAATTCCGGTAATGGGTTCCTGTTTAATACTTTTAATGCCAATGGGCTTTTCTGGGCCATCAACCAGGCCATGAAGTTTTATAATCTGCCCGATAGTATAAAGGCAAAGCAAATCAAACGGGTCATGACCGAAAGTACGGCCAATTTTACCCATGTTGCAACGGCTCGACAGTATATCGAGCTTTATGAAAAGATGCTGCGGCGGCCACTGATTTTGAACAAACCGTCGGATAGCTCAAGCGAATCATAAACTAAAAACACCAAGAAAAGACTCACGATGTGTGAAACCTCAGGTGATCCAAAAAGTTCGGGTCAAGACAATCATATCCAAACCCTTCTCGAACGTTTTTTATCCCGAGACTCGTATCTGACCCCATATAAAAAAACCATTCGCCGGCGCTTGTTGAAAACCGTCGAAACAGAATCGCGCTTGACCCAGGGTAAAAGGAGCCTATCGGACTTCGCCGCCGGCCACGAATATTTTGGATTGCATTTCCGAAACGGTGAATGGGTGTTTCGTGAGTGGGCGCCGAATGCCAGCCGGATCTATCTGGTTGGCGATATGACGAACTGGACAGAGAAAAAAGACTTTGCGCTGCACCGGATCACCCAAGAGGGTCATTGGGAAATTTGTTTGTCTCAAGACAAATTGAAACACGGCGATCATTATCGACTCCGTATTCACTGGCCCGGTGGTGAAGGCGATCGTATCCCTGCTTATTGCCGTCGCGTTGTACAGGACCCTGAAACGCTGATTTTTAACGCCCAGGTCTGGTCCCCGCCGGATCCGTATCAATGGAAATGTATGGATTTTCAGTCTTTATCGGACCCGATATTGGTTTACGAAGCCCATGTGGGTATGGCCCAGGAAGAGGAAAAAATCGGCTCTTATAGAGAATTTACCACACAAATCCTTCCGCGGATTGTTGCGACAGGGTATAATACACTGCAATTGATGGCCATTCAGGAACATCCTTACTACGGTTCTTTTGGCTACCAGGTTTCGAGCTTTTTTGCAGCTTCGTCCCGGTTCGGGACACCGGAGGAGTTCAAAGAGCTTGTGGATACCGCTCATGATTCCGGTCTGAAGGTAATTATAGACCTGGTTCATTCACACGGGGTTTCCAACGAGGTGGAGGGTCTGAGCAGATTCGACGGCACACGGTATCAATACTTTCATGAAGGGCCACGGGGTATACACCACGCCTGGGATTCCAGGTGTTTTGACTACAAAAAGTATCAGGTGCTTCACTTTCTTCTTTCCAACTGCCGTTTCTGGCTGGATGAATATCGTTTGGACGGCTTCCGTTTTGACGGAGTGACCAGTATGCTTTACATGGATCACGGCTTGGAAAAAGCTTTTACTTCCTACGACGACTATTTTAACGACAACGTGGACGAAGATGCCCTTACCTATCTGACCCTGGCCAACAAACTGATCCATGATGTGCGCCCGGATGCGGTTACCATCGCCGAGGATATCAGCGGAATGCCCGGGCTGGCTGTCCCGATTTCATCCGGCGGCGTTGGATTTGATTATCGTTTCGCCATGGGAGTGCCCGACAACTGGATACGACTTGTCAAAGATGCTGCGGATGAGGAATGGCACATGGGACATCTTTGGCATGAACTGACCAACCGGAGAAGGGATGAAAGGACCATCAGTTACACCGAGTCCCACGATCAGGCCCTGGTGGGCGATAAGACGATTATTTTCCGTCTCATTGATGCGGGTATGTATGATCACATGCAGGTGGGTGATGATAATCTTACCGTGGCCCGCGGAATGGCTCTGCACAAAATGATCCGGCTCATCACCCTGGCCACGGCAGGTAATGGCTATCTCAATTTCATGGGTAATGAATTCGGACATCCCGAATGGATCGACTTTCCAAGGAAAGGGAATAACTGGTCTTACAGATATGCCCGGCGCCAATGGCATCTAATGGATGACGAAAACCTGAAATATCAATTTCTTGCCCGTTTTGATCGAGACATGATATCTCTATCCAGAGATTATAAACTTCTGGAATCAAAAGAGATACACCTTGTTCACGAGCACTCGGACAATAAAATTATTATTTTTGAAAGAGCAGGGCTTCTATTCAACTTCAACTTTCATCCCGAACGCTCGTATTCGGATTATCGCTTCGAAGTGCCGCCTGGAAAATACCGTATGATTTTCAGCAGTGACGCGCCGGAATATGGGGGGCATAACCGTTTACACCCGAACCAATATCATCTGACTCTGTTCGACACTTCAATGGAACGGCCATGCAATCTGCTCAGCCTATATCTCCCCAACCGAACGGCACTGGTTCTTGAACCTGTCGCCTCTGCTTGTAATGATTTGGGACATTCTTAAAGAATAAAGGGTCCACGATTAGAAGGCGAAGCTTTGGATTACCCCTGAAATGAAATATATTTTAAAAAATTTAGCCATTGGCAATTTTGAAGATGCCCAAGATCCCCCTGTTGGGATTGATACACTATTGTGTGTCGCTCAAGAAATAGATCTTTCTCACGTAAGGTGTCTTTATTATAAAGTCCCTATAGTAGATATGCAGCCGATACCTGAAGATCAACTTAAAGAAGCAGTCGTTTTTATTAGAGATCATATCAAAGACCATAAAATAATGGTATATTGTAATGCCGGCGTGGGGCGCTCTCCATCAGTGGTTGTTGCCTATCTTGCCTGTGTCCAAGGTTATGGTTATGGGGATGCAGTGGAGTTTGTTGCGGCTAAAAAGCCCTATATGTCAACATTGCCGAATCTGATATTGAGTATTGAACGGTTAAAAGAAATGATCTCAAAATAGAACAAAGGATACGGTGTTTTGGGTATGAATTTATCTCAGATGCAGAACAAGATACATATCGGAACCTCCGGATGGAACTATGATCACTGGAAAGAAGTGTTTTATGAGAAGGGCTGTCCCAAGTCCGATTGGTTGAAATTCTATTCAAAACACTTTAACAGTGTTGAAGTGAACGCGACCTTCTACCGATCCATGTCTCACAAAACTTACGAAACCTGGAGGGAAAAAACACCGAATGGGTTTGTTTGGTCGGTCAAAGCCAACCGTTACATTACCCATATCAAAAGACTAAAAGATATCGCTGAACCTTTAAAAAGATTTTTTGGCGAGGTGTCAGGATTACAAGAAAAACTTGGGGCCACTCTTTTCCAGCTCCCGCCCACACTGACCTTTGAAAAGGAAGTTTTCGAAGCGTTTTGCAGCCATATTCCAAGAAATAAGTGCGTCACTATAGAGGCAAGACACCCGAGCTGGCTGGAAGATAAGGCCCTATCTTCTCTGAAAAAACATAACATTGCTTGGTGTATTTCAGATACTGCGGGATGTTTTCCCTATCTTGAAGCGATAACATCCAACTTTATCTATATCCGTTTGCATGGATCAAGAAAACTATATGTGTCCGAATATTCAGAAAACGAAATGAGTAACTGGGCTGAAAAGATAAAAAAATGGGATGTGGACACTTATGTTTACTTTGACAACGATGCGATGGGGCATGCACCTAAAAATGCTCTTATGCTCAAAGACCTTCTGAGTCCCTGAACGGTTAAAATCTATCTTATCCGTTTTTCTCCCGATTTCTTGGGATAAACTCCCGCTCTTTAGGGTCCCCACCATAAAAATGAAGCCTTCCCTCTATGGACAGAGTGAAGGACACTCTGCTAATTAAACTCATAACAAGAATAAAATTTAAAGGAGATATGCAATGGCTGCAAATTTTCAAATATTGTTTTATAAAACCAGAGACAGTCTTCATCTAAAACTGAATGGTGATTTTGACGGAACTTCGGCATTTGAATTGATCAATACTATAAAAGATCATGGGGCCAATTTTTATCAAATATTTATTGATACAAATGATTTTAGGACCATTTATGCATTTTGCAGGAATGTGTTGCACAAGAACTTTGGCGCTTTAAAAAAACTCAGCATCCTAATTAGTTTCGGAGAAAATGAACG
>Ga0180432_10002863_pt1 | contig 25443 bp, 23 predicted proteins | sample SS_ome_10_FD_132414 | JGI IMG/M metagenome (GOLD analysis project Ga0180432, IMG submission 132414) | Hypersaline lake sediment archaeal communities from the Salton Sea, California, USA - SS_1_MS_2 metaG | ecosystem: Environmental > Aquatic > Non-marine Saline and Alkaline > Hypersaline >... | reverse complement strand
TTCTGGTGGTGATTTCGATTATCACGCTATTGATAGCGCTATTGCTTCCCACACTCCAGCGTGTCAAACAACAAGCCAGGGCGGTTGCGTGTCAGTCAAATCTGCGCCAGTGGAGTCTGGTTTTTTCCATGTATGATAAAGATTACGAGGGTCGGTTCTGCGCTGGATGCAGGGAAATCGAAACCAACGACCCGAGGCACTGGGCAATGGCTCTGCGTCCATATTACTACCACGATCGGCAGATGACACTGTGTCCATCGGCAATTAAGCCTTATGGCGAAGGCGGCAAAGTTCCATTTGGAGCTTGGCGTGGGCCTTGGTGGCGTGAGCGAGATCGTGCTTCGTTCAGCTATGGCCTCAACGGCTGGGTTTACAGTGCCAAGGAGTTTGATGAAAGAAGTATGTTCCTTCGCATCGAGCACTTCTGGGGAGAACTCAACATCAAGGGCGAGGGAAATATACCGCTATTCCTTGACTGTCGTAGTGCCCAGGGTTATCCTTTTGCCAGGTATGGACCCCCGGAGATAGAGGGAACGCTTCTCATCTTGAATGCTTGGGGGCAGTTTTGTCTAAACAGACATAGTGGCGCTGTAAACTGCCTATTCATGGATTCGTCGGTCAGAAAGGTCGGACTCAAGGAATTATGGACGTTGAAATGGCATAGGAATTTCAACACGGCTGGTCGCTGGACCAAAGCCGGCGGCGTACAACCCGAGGACTGGCCAGAATGGATGAGACAATTTAAGGACTACTGAACGATAGCATTCAAGCTCCTTCGGTTATCTCTCTTTTCCCCCTCAAATAGAAACACAAAAGTCCATAATAGTACAACGTTATTACTGACATATCATTTTTATCCATTCCTTCTTCATATTTTCATTGGCCTGATTTAATTGTTACTCCTTACGATTTTGCTGGGGTCAAGACGCAGGGCTCTCAAATTTCGAGAGCCCCACATCCCTCAGACATTCCAATTATCGCCTAAGCCCCGCTTGAAAACAGCGCTTCCAAATTATGGTAAGTATAATTGGATGTCATCAATAAATACCGTCCCGGATCCGTTTATTGATGTTCCGCCTTTGGACCCGAGGCCAACGGCGATTTGATCCACGTTGGCCAGATTGATCCCCTGGTCGGCAAAGGCCTGTAACGGGACCATCCATTGTATCCATCGACTTAATTGTACCACGCTCGGATCATCATAAGCCACGACTGCGGGAACGCCGGCGCTATTGGCGACGGACACGTACAACGGGTCGGCGGCGTTATTCGAACCGCCCCGGAACCACAGTGACAGATCCGAGACGCCTGATTGCGTCCAGTCCCGTGTCGCCGTAAGTGTCAATTGAGCCTCCGAATTCGTTACGCCGGCTTCGTTGGTATATGTCAGCGGCATCGATTGAGAACCGCCATGCACGATCGATTGCTCAGCATACGGGGGCAGTAAATAACCGACTTGCGCGCCATTATCGGCGACGCCGAAACCGTCGATCCAGGTTTGCCAGATCGCTTCGCCGGCCGTGTCGTCATCGGTATAACGCTCGAAGTCGTCCACTACGAGGAACTGACCCGTCGTGAAGATCCAAAGCGGGCCTTTCGACGTATTACCCTGGGCGTCCATTTCATCCACCCGCCAGTAATAGGTCGCGTCGGCGTCAAGAATGCCGGGCTCGTAACTCTCCGACCCAAGCGTCCTGGATCCTTTGTATTCGGGCGAGCTTGTATCCGCGCTGCGCACGGCGGCTTCATCCGAGCCGAAGTAGAGTTGATGTGAATCGGCGCTATCGGCCGGCGTCCAGCTTAGAATCGCATTCATCGCTACATCCGTCGCGTTGTATGCCGGCAGCGGATTGCCCACGGCGCCCGGCGTCGTAAAGCTCCAGACATCGCCTTTGTATGTGTCGATGCCGTCAAATTCATCCACGCGCCAGTAATAGACCTTTTCTAATTCGAGCGAATCGGGCTTATAGGTGGCGTTCCCCTGGGGGGAGCCGCCGGTGGCATTGCTGACATCGTCAAAGTCATCGCCGAAATACACCGTGTGTATTTTGGCTCCGTACCCCGGCGTCCAACTTAACGTCACTGTCGGATCGACAAATTCGGCGCCGTCGGCCGGGTCGGGATCGTACGCCGTCTTGGGCGCAATTGAGAAGCTCCAGACCGGGCCTTTCCACGGGCTATTCGGATCGGCCTCGTTGACCTCGTCGATTCGCCAGTAATAGGTCGTACCCGGCACAAGGCCGTCGGGATAAGCATAGCCGGGGAAGCCCGCGATGATCGTCGTGAGGGTTTGGTTGCCTCGGAACACGTCCGCATCTCGCGTGGCTTCTTCGAGATCGCCTGAATTCTCGCCCAAGTAGACATCGTGTGAAACGGCGGACGGGCCGGGCCTCCAGGACAAATTCACCCATGTATTGGTGAGCAGGTCGCCGTCGGCCGGGTCCGGTCCATAGGCGGTTTGGCTTTGTTCGGTATCGCCCGCCATAATGGCCCGGATCTCGGGTTCCGTCAACACGCGATCGTAGAATCGCATATCGTCGAGCAGCCCCTGGAAGACCCGCGCTCCCGTGTGAGCCACCCCGATCCAAACCGGGCCGTCAACCGGCGCGCCGATCCCGGTCGGCTGGGGACCGACTTCATCGACACCATTGAGGTAGCCTGTGGCATGGGTTCCGTCAAACACCAGGGCGGTATGCCCCCACTCGTTCTGGGGAATCTTATGCATCACGGCCTGGGTGGCCCCCTGATAGGCAAGATGAAGTCTTTCCCTTCTTGCTTCATCCACGTTAGCCCAATGTCCCTTGTTTTCGACCTGGAACATCATCGTATCGGCACCCCATCCGTTCGATTTGCTGAAGAAATGCTGTACGTCCCCGGTTCCATCCCACTTATGCCAGAAAGTCAGGGTAAACACGCCTGTTTCTGTTGGGACGAACTCGCCGCAGTCGGCTCCTCCGGTGTCGGTGAAATCCAGTGCTCCGGCAAAGCCTAACGGGCCGTCCCCCCATAATGGAGTTCCCAGCACTTCGGCATGGTGCTCGTTGCCGGAACTGTCGTAGGCCATGCTCCCAGAGCCTTCGTCGAACATCCACCAGCCAATAAGGTCGGCCCGAACGGCGCTCGTGAGAATAAGGCCCATAACCAGACTAAGAAACGCCGAATACTTCAACCCTGTACTCATGAAAACCTCCTTCAATTAGATTTAACGTGGCCCCCATTTCCAGCGAAACTCGACACAGAATCCGAAAAATCGCTGCTCTATGTTTCCTTTCACTACATTAACATTACACCAACATGTTGGCCGCGAGCGACCAACGCGATTTATTGACGAACGACCGATCCCGGCGGAGCATACTGCTTAACGGCGCTGTCGAGCACCAGAACCCAATCCCATGTCCGTCCGGTTTTGGGCGTTTTAAACGTCTTGTTTTTACTGCGCGGGAACTCACCGACTGCGGTCGCGTTGCCGTTGCGAGGGTCGAACCAGAAAGCCCGGATTCGCTCGCCGGAGAGTTGCGTCGTATCGATCTTTACGGTTCCGCCCTGGGGCAGGTACACAAATAAGAAGCTTCTATCGCGAGCGCGGGCCGCTTGAATGTGCCATTCACCTTCTCCCTGGCCGGCAAGGATGATCGACGGGTCCGGCTCCAGTTCCTGCCAGGGCCGTGATTCGAACAACTTTCGCATAAATCCCACCTGCCGCGCTCCGTCAAAGTCGGTGGCTTCGTACCACATAACATTCGAGTGGGTGATCGGTTCTCGCCGCTCGTTATGGAATTGCCAGACATCGTGACAGCCGTAGGTGTGCCCGGCCGCCCCGGCCAGCATGGCCCAATAGGCCGACTGGCGAGTCTGATGCGACGTCCCGCGGGTAATGCGGTCCCAGAGCTTGCGGTTTCGATAAAAACCGCTGCCGTCACCGATGATCGGATGATTTTCGTATAGCGGTTCACCATCTAATGTGGGTTTGATTGGCTTCAGTGCCCGATCCCGTGCGATTTGCTTGTAGGTTGGATAGCTCCAATTGTGTCCCGAGTAGGTGAAATTGAAATCGAGCCAACGATCGTTGTGGAAGAAGGGGGAACTGCCTTTATTCTCGCGGTTGGCCCCGTGATAGGTCGCCAACTGCCGACCCTCGCAGCCCTCTTTCAATCCCCGGGCCATCGCACGCCAGACGGGTTCATACCCGACCGGATCCCTGTCGCCCCCGAGAATCCAGACGATCTGCCGGGCCTTATAGCGGCTGCCCAGCCATTTCCCGTAGGAAAAGGCGTTCTTCTCGTTGAAAATCTCCGGTCCCTCGCCCCACGCCTTGCGGACTTTGTCTCCCCAGGTGGCCACGAGCGCCATGAACAACCCCAGGCTCTGCGCCTTGTCGATGACGTAATCGACGTGCTGGAAATACTCTTCATTCGGCTTTAACGGATTCATGTCGATCAGGGGATAATGCCCGTATCGATTGGGGACTTTGAACAATTTATGTTCGGCCAGCGTCATGGCTTGGATGACGGTAAATCCCTGCGCCGCACGTTTTTCCAGATACCTATCCGCTTCCTCTCGTGTCAACCGGTGAAAAATTTCCCAACCGGTATCCGCCAGCCAAAAGAACGGCTCACCGTTTTCGTACACGAGATGACGTCCGCTGTCACTAACACGCAGCCGTCGCGCCTCGGACGCAACCGATCCCCTTGCGACGGCTAACAACTGAGCGGCCACGATGACCGCAAGCACCGATCGCATCTGAAAACTGCGGTTTCTTATGAACCGGGACTTCACTGTCCATTCCATACCTACGGCTCCTTCATTCAAGACCTTCAACACGTCCGAGTGTTATCGTTTACTCCCACAGTTTATACATCCTCGGCCAGAATGTCACGTATCTACAGAACCGATAGGTTCTTCACTCACTGGTCGCTTATGGCCTGTATAATCGGATATCATCAACGTAAATCGTTCCCGAACCGCCAACAACGGCACCGCCGGCTTTGGTCCCCAGGCCGATCCCGATTGTATCGACATTCGCCAGATTGATCCCCTGATCGGCAAAGGCCTGCAATGGGATATTCCACTGCGTCCATCGACTGACCTGCGCCGCGTCGGCGTCATCATGGGCTACCGCCGCGGGGGCGCCGGCGCTATTGGCGACAGCCACGTATAATGGCTCGGCGGCATTGACCCCTACCCCTCTGAACCAGAGCGACAATTCCGAAACGCCCGCTTGCGTCCAATCCCGCGGTGCCGTCAAAGTCAGAGTGGCTTCTGAATTCGTCACGCCGCCTTCGTTCGTGTATAAAATCGGCATCGATTGCAAACCGCCGTGGACCACCGTCTGCTCGGCATACGGGGGTAAGAGATAGCCAACCTGCGCGCCGTTATCGGCGACGCCAAAGCCATCGATCCAGGACTGCCAGATCGCTTCGTTGTTCGGATCGTCGTCCGTATAGCCTTCAAAATCGTCAACCAAGAGAAAATCCCCGGTTGTGAAGGTCCAGAGGGGACCTTTCGCGACGTTACCCTGGCCATCGATTTCGTCCACACGCCAATAATAAGTGGCCTCGGCGTCAAGCAATCCGGGATCGTAAGTCTCGGCGTCCAGGGACTTTGGACCTATATATGCGGGTGAACCGGTATCAGCGTTACGGACGGTTTCTTCATCTGCGCCGAAGTAGAGTTGATGCGAGGCGGCACTATCGGCCGGCATCCAGCTTAGAGTTGCATTCATCGCGATGTCTGTCGCACCGTAGGCCGGTTGCGGATTCCCGACGGCGCCGGGTGTCGTGAAGAACCAGATGTCGCCTTTATACGTCTCGGCGGCGTCGAACTCATCGATCCGCCAGTAATAGACCTTTTCCGACTCGAGCGGGCCCGGATTATAGGTAGCCGCACCGAGCGCAGCACCTCCTGAAGCGTTGTTGACCTGGTCGAAATTATCGCCGAAATAGGCCGTATGAAGGATCGCCCCGTAGCCCGGCGTCCAGCTCAACGTTACACTATCCGGACCGACAAATTCGGCGCCGTCGGCCGGATCCGGATCATACGCCGTCTTGGGCGGCATCGAGAAGCTCCAAATCGGCCCTTTCCACGGACTGTTCGGGTCGGCCTCGTTGACCTCATCAATTCTCCAGTAGTAGGTCGTCCCCGGCACGAGACCGTCGGGATAGGCAAATCCGGGAAAACCCGCGAGGAATAGCGTGGACGTCTGGTTGCCTCGGAAGGTATCCCCCGTGCCGTTATCCACATCCTCAAAATTGTCGCCCAAATACACATCGTGCGAGACCGCGAAATCGCCCGGCGACCAGGTTAGGTTGACCCACGTGTCCGAAAGTAAAACGCCGTCGGCCGGGTCGGGACTGCGGGCAAAGGGATACCCTCCCCCGATGCCTTCCATCGCCGCCCGAAGTTCTTCTTCCGTCAGGGCGTGGTTGTAGATCCGAATATCGTCAATGAGACCCTCCCAGACATTATTCAGATTCTTGTGTGATCCGAGGAAGTAATCCCCCTCGGAATCCTCCATACCCAACGATGTATTCGCAGCGCCCTCCGCCACACCGTTGACGAACATCTGAATGCTGTCCGTGGGACCTTGTTCGGTCACGATTACCGCCGCATGAATCCACTCGCCGGCCTCGACACCGATTCCTGATCCGGTGGCATCGCCCCCGGCGTAAGATCGGATTTCGTTGCTGCTGTGCACGAAAAGCAATGTCCGGCCCGTGCCGTTTAAATCGCCCTGTTGCACAACGATCCTGTTCGTTGTCAGGGGTACCGTGTTTAAGCGGAGCCAGGCGCCGACAGTGTAATCGCCCTGATTCAGAATTCTCAGGCTCTCGCTGAACGGAACTTCAATATGGCCGGTCTCGCCATCGAATTCTATCGCGAGACCGATTTTCCCATCGTTCCACCCTACATTGTCGAAGAGCGTGCCGGTGTTCTCATTGCCGCTGGAGTCCAACACTTCGGTTCCGCCGCCTTCATTGAATTCCCACCAAGCGACGAGTTCGGCCTGTGGTGTCGTTGTGCACACCAGGATCAGGCAAACAACAAAAGAGATGAGAGGGGTGACATTTCGATACATAACAATCCTCCTTCAGAAAAATGCAACAAAAAATAGTTACTAACTGAACTTTTGCAAAATTGAAGTTAGGCATATATTATTTCAGAAAATCGATTTCATGATTTTCTGACAATAATCGGCGATCAGATCATAACATGTTGCCCCGTGCGACATTACACATCGGTTTTTTAGAAAGAAAAAATCAAGAAACAAGATTTTTTCTTTCCAAAAGTATGCCTAACTTCAATTTTGCAAAACTCTTGTTACTAATCCGAACCATTCATGAGCATCATTTATTGTATTATTACAAAATCAGCCGCTTTCTGTCAAGTAAAACCGCCCGGTGGAAGTGTTTTAAGGCCTGGAAGGACGGATTTTATTGGAAATATCAACAAAAACAGGTTTTGTTTGACTCCGACCGATGTTCGTTATTCATCTCGAACAGCCGTCGAGATTTTAAGAAACTCTATTATTCTTGTAGGCATAGTATTAAAAAGGAGAAGCACCACCGTAACGTGTCCCGCCGAGAAAAATCGGTCGGGGGGCCCCAGATGTCCCTATCCCCCCCGGGTTGCCCTCATTGGGCCATCTGCCCAAACGATTTTTTTCTCGATCCAATCCCAGGGGCCCGATCCATGCTACTATTTTTCAACTTCTTGTTTTTTTGTGCGCGTTTTTTGTTATGTCGTATTAGGCCTGCGTTTTTTAGGGATATCCAATGTCACTATCTTTTTTTGATGAATGGGGAATTTTCTCTTGCTTTATTTGTCCGGAATGGGAAAATAGCCTGGTTTTGCTCGGTAAGATAACCCCTTTGTCATTGGGGAGGACGACCCCATTATGACTGGGAAAGTAATTCCTATCCTAATGGGGTTTTCATCTTTACCAGACGATCCGCCGAAAGCGGACCAATTTTTCGACGGGAAAGAGTGTTTATTCTCACGGGAGTAAGCATGCCCTGAACGAAGTTGAACGGGAAGGTAAGATATGACCGAATCCAATCAAACCCTCACGTCGCACTCGCCCTTAGCGGCATCGGTTCTGCGCGAGAGCGGCCAGAACGTCAACCTTTGCTATCAATGTAGAAAATGTTCGGCCGGATGCCCCATCTCCTATGCGATGGACTACAAGCCCGCCCAACTGATCCACGCGATTCGCCTCGGTATGGACGATTTGGTCATCAATAGCAAGACGATGTGGTTATGCGCGTCCTGCGAGACGTGCACGACGCGGTGTCCGCAGGAAGTGGACGTTGCCAAGGTGATGGACGCCGTGAAGATTACGGCCCTGAAAAAAGGAATCAAGCCCACGGTTCCCGACGTAGCGGCCTTTTATAAGGCGGCGCTGGCGAATATCAAGAAGTGTGGGCGAATGTATGAAGTCGGCATGATCGTCGGTCTGAAGATGCGGACGTTCGACGTCTTCAAGGACATGGGCATGGGCATGAAAATGTTCCAAAAAGGCAAGCTCAAGCTCATTCCCAGCCTCACCGGGGCCCTGACTACGTGGAAGATTTTTCAACGCGTTAAACGCATAGAAAAAGAAAGTGAACTGAAGTGAACTAAACGAAAACGTAGGGTGTGCAACTTGTTGCACACGTGGTTTTTTGACCGGGAAGGTTTCGCGTGTGCAACATTCTGTTGCACACCCTACAGAAGATAAATATTGAATGATACCGGGAGGTTAATAGAGAATGACAGCGAAGTATGCCTATTATCCGGGTTGCTCACTTCACTCCACCGGTTCCGAGTACGATATCTCGTTTCGGGCGGTTTGCGAGGAGCTTGGCATCGCCATTGAAGAAATCAAAGGTTGGATCTGCTGTGGAACCTCTCCGGCCCACTGCACGTCCCGGCTGCTGTCGCTGGCGCTGCCCTATGAAAATTTGCGGCAAGCCAAGACCATGGGATTGAGCGACGTCGTGGCCCCCTGCGCATCGTGTTTTGCGCGTCTGAAAACGGCCGTGCACGAGGCCAGCGAAGATCCCCAAATCGCCGAGCAGATCAGCCGGGCCATCGATGCCCCTTTACCCGAATCCATGAAGGTCCTGAGTCCGCTCGAGATTTTCGACAACGGCGTCGATTTCACAGGAAAGGTCACTCAATCGTTTCCCGAATTGAAAGTTGCATGCTACTACGGGTGTCTTCTGACCCGCCCCTCGAAGGTCATGCAATTCGACGAATGCGAATACCCGATGACGATGGACAACATACTCCGCGCCGTGGGGATTAACACGCTCGACTGGTCGTACAAAACGGAATGTTGCGGCGGCGCCCTGGCCATGACGCGGACGGAGGTCGTCCTAAAACTGACCCACGACCTGCTCGAAGAAGCCCAGACGATCGGAGCCAACGCGATTGCCGTCGCCTGTCCGCTTTGTCATGTGAATCTGGACACGCGGCAGGCCGAGGTCGAACAAGAATACGAGACGAAGTATGGTATCCCCATATTCTACTTCACACAACTAATGGCGTTGGCGTTTGGTGTCCCGCCGGACCGGTTAGGATTGAAAAAACACTTCACCCGCCCGGATGCACTGCTGTCCGGCATTTCATAGGTATGACCCCGATAGACGTTAACAAGGAGTTCTGAAAAATTGAAGGTTAGGCATATATGATCCAGAAAACAAGCTCAAAGGTGGGGGCCGTCTTAGTGGTCGGCGCCGGAGTCGGGGGTATGCAGGCGTCACTCGATCTGGCGGAGGCGGGCTACAAGGTCTATCTCGTCGAAAAGAACCCGTCGATCGGCGGCGTGATGTCGCAGCTCGATAAGACGTTCCCGACCAACGATTGTGCGATGTGCACCCTGGCTCCGCGGATGGTCGATTGCGGGCGGCATCTGAATATCGAAAAACTGACCTATTCCGAGATCGAATCGATTGAGGGTGAGGCCGGGAACTTTAACGTTCGCATCCGCAAGAAGGCGCGCTACGTCGATCCGGACAAGTGCACCGGCTGCGGCGAGTGCGTCGAGCACTGCCTCGTCAGAAATATCGTCTATCTCGATCAGCCCGGGCGCGAGCCGGTGCAGATCGAAGAGAGCATGAGGGTGAAAGTGGACGATATTCTCAACCGCTACGAGGGCGGCGCGGAAATTATCGTGCCCATCCTGCACGATATCAACGAGGAATTCAACTGGCTGCCCCCGGAAGCGCTCGGCCGGGTGGCCGAGATCAAGCACATCCCCATCGAGCACATTCTCCGGATTGCCAGCTTCTACAACGCCTTTAGCCTGGCGCCGAAAGGCAAACACGTCATCCGCGTGTGTACGGGAACGGCCTGCTACGTCAAGGGCGCGCAGCGCATTCTGGATACCTTTGCGAGAGAATTGAACGTCGAAGTCGGCGGCATGACGGAGGACGGCCGGTTCAGCCTGGAGACCGTCAATTGCCTCGGATGTTGCGGCCAGTCCCCCGTCATCACCGTCAACGATGATATCTTCGGATACGTGAATCAAACGATGACCCAGGATATTCTGGGCCAGTACACCTAACAAGGAGAGAACGCGATGGCAAAGATCAAGCCTGAGGATCTCGATAAGATTGGGGAAAAGATTAAAAGAACCATGCTCCTAAGGGAAGGCGAAGGCCGGGCGAAGATCACGGTGCACATGGGGACGTGCGGTATCGCCGCCGGTTCGAGGAAAGTGATGAGCACGCTGATGGAGCTGGTTGAAAAAGAACAGGTGAAAGATGTGATTCTGACCGCATCGAGCTGCGCCGGGCTCTGTAGTCGCGAGCCGATGATCACGGTGGAGACTAAAGGGCAAACACCGGTCAAATACGTGGACCTGGATGAGGCGAAAACGAAAAAGGTCTTCGCCGAACATGTGATGGGGGGAAAGGTGGTCGAGGCATACGCGTTGGCCACCGGCAGCGAGCGCGTCGGATAGCGGGTTGAATCCAAAGGAGATTTTGAATGAAGGGTACTCGAACACAAGTGATGCTTTGTGCCGGGACCGCCTGCGTCTCGAACGGAGCCTTCAAGATAAAAGAGATCCTCGAGGCGGAAATCGACAAGCATCACCTCCAGGACGAAGTGGAGATCGTGATGACCGGCTGCAACGGCTTTTGCGCGCAAGGGCCTCTGATGGTCGTCAAGCCGGACGGGATTTTCTACCAATACCTCACGCCTGACAATATCGCGCATCTCGTCGAGGAGCATTTCCTCAAAGGCCGGCCGGTTGAAAAACTGATGTACGTTCCCCCCGGCGGGGAAAGCCCCATCCCGGAACTGCACGCGATTCCTTTCTTCAAGGACCAGCGGCTGATCGCCATGCGAAATCGCGGCATGATTAATCCCGACGAGATCGAAGAATACATTGCCCGCGACGGGTACAAAGGCCTGGCCAAAGTCCTGACGTCGAAGACGCCGGGAGAGGTGATCAAGGAAATCTCCGATTCCGGCTTGCGCGGACGAGGCGGAGCGGGGTTTCCCACCGGGCGCAAGTGGGAGAGCCGCAGAAAAGATCCGAGGACGCCCAAGTATGTGGTCTGCAACGCCGACGAAGGGGACCCCGGCGCCTTTATGGACCGGAGCATTGTCGAAGCCGACCCCCATTCCATCATCGAGGGGATGACGATCGGCGCCTATGCCGTCGGCGCCTCGAAAGGGTACGTCTATCTGAGAATGGAATACCCGTTGGCCGTCAAAAGAATGGGATGGGCCATCGAACAGGCCAGAGAATACGGTCTGCTGGGAGAGGGCATCCTGGGGACCGGATTCAATTTCGATATGGAAATTTTCAAAGGGGCCGGCGCCTTCGTCTGCGGCGAAACAACCGCCTTGGTGGCGTCCATCGAAGGCAAACCGCCCGAGCCGAGGCAACGGCCTCCCCGCACCACCCTGTGGGACAAACCGGTGGTGATTAACAACGTGGAGACCTGGGCGAACGTTCCGGTCATCATGAACCTGGGCGCCAGGTGGTTCACTGAAATCGGGACCGAAACGAGCAAAGGAACGAAAGTTTTCTCGTTGGCCGGGAACGTCAACAACGCCGGCCTGGTCGAGGTGCCGATGGGAATCACCTTGCGGGAGATCGTTTTCGACATTGGCGGCGGCATTCCCAAGGACAAAAAGTTCAAGGCCGTTCAGACCGGGGGACCGTCAGGCGGTGTCATCCCGGCCAAGCTGCTCGATTTACCGGTGGATTACGAGCAGTTAGCCAAGGCCGGATCGATGATGGGCTCCGGCGGCATGATCGTCATGGACGAGGCAACCTGCATGGTGGACGTCGCAAGGTATTTCGTTGAATTTACCAACGACGAATCCTGCGGTAAATGCACCGCGTGCCGGGAAGGCTCGTACGCCCTGCTCCAGATTTTGAACAGGATATGCAGCGGGGAAGGACAGGAAGGCGATATCGAATTACTCGAAGAATTGGGCCACGCGGTTCGGGACGCCTCGTTGTGCGGATTGGGGCAGAGCCTTCCGAACCCGGTTTTAAGCGCCCTGGAACATTTTCGAGAGGAATTCGAGGAGCATATCAAGAACAAGAGGTGCCCGGCGGGCGTGTGCAAGGCGCTGATTACCTATCAGATCGATAAAGACAAATGCACCGGCTGCCGGTTGTGCAGCAAGAAATGTCCCCAGGAGGCGATTTCGGGCGACGTGAAGCAACCCCAGGTCATCGATCCTGACAAGTGTATTAAATGCGGCGTGTGTGCCGACGTCTGCAAGTTCGATGCGGTGTTAGTAGCATGACATTAGAAGACGTGAAGAAGATATTGGAAGCGGAAGTCCTCGTCGGTCGTAATCTCCTGAACCAGGAGGTGAAGATGGCGTGCGGCTGCGACCTGATGAGTGATGTCTTGTCGTACGTCAAGCCGGACTCTCTCTTGCTGACCGGCCTAACGAATCCGCAAGTCGTTCGCACCGCGGAGATGGCGGACCTGGCGGCGATTTGCTTCGTTCGCGGGAAGAAACCCGGTCCGACGACGGTTGAAATGGCTGAGTCCAAGAATATTCCCCTGCTGACGACGCCGATACCGATGTTCGAATCGTGCGGGCGGTTGTGGAAACAGGGATTGCCGGGCTGTTCTGAGTACAGGAAATAATCTCTAACGGGAAACGTTCGCATGGTGCTGGATAATAAAATCAGTAAAGTCCAGGAGCTCATTTACGAGATCAACATCGGCGAGGTGATGAAGACGAACGTCGTGACCGTGACGCCGCAAACGCCGATGAGCCGCCTGAGAGAAATCCTGCGTGATAAACGCATCTCCGGGACGCCGGTCGTGGAGGGCGGCAAGCTGGTCGGCATTATCAGCATCGAGGATTTTCTCAAGTGGCTGGCGAACCGGGAACCGGACTGCCCGATCCATGAGAAGATGACGAAAAACGTTCAGACGCTTTATGCCGACGAGCCGCTCACCCAGGCCGTCAACAAATTCGCGAAATACGGTTTCGGTCGTTTCGCCGTGATCGACCACCAGAACGACCGGCTCCTGGGGATTATCACGAAAGGGGCCATTGTTGAGGGTTTGCTGGAAAAGCTGGAGATCGACCGCTACAAGGAAGAAGAAATTTACCGTCATCGGATCAAACACTTTTTTGAAGACATTCTCGCCGATAAAGTGTCGTTGTTCTTTCAATATAATGTATCCGGCCACGATTTCAAACATGCCGGGGAAGGCGCCAGCCGGCTGAAGGCGACGTTGCAGCGGCTGGGGTTGGACCCCCAGGTTGTCCGCCGGGTCGCCATCGCCACCTACGAAGCGGAAATGAACATGGTTATCTACACGGACGGCGGGCATATCTACGCCCGCGTGGAGCCGCACCAGATTCTCGTCAGGGTCAAAGATTCGGGGCCCGGTATCCCCGACATCGAGAAGGCCCTTCAGCCGGGCTATTCAACCGCGCCGGAATGGGTTCGAGAACTGGGCTTCGGAGCGGGGATGGGGCTTGTGAACATTCGCAAGTGCGCCAGCAAAATGGGCCTGCGGTCAACCGTCGGCAAAGGAACGCATTTGCAGATCTACATCTCTATTGAGGATGGGATACACCGTGAAACTCAGGGAACTGATTGAAAAACTCAAGTTAAGCGTTCGATCCGCACAGAACTACCTGGATTGCGAGGTAACCCGCGGATACGCCAGCGACCTGCTCAGCGACGTTCTGGCCAACAGCGAGGATGGCGACCTTTGGATCACGTTGCAGATCCATCAGAATACGGTGGCGGTGGCCAGTATGAAGAATCTCGCGGGGATCATTTTGGTCAACGGCAGAGAGCCTGAGCAGGAAACGCTCGAAAAGGCGGAAGCAGAGAATATTGTGATTATGGTGACCGAGATGCCGACGTTCGAGCTGGTCGGCAAGCTGTACGAGCTCGGGATTACCGGAATGAAATGATGAGAAAGGTAAGAACCGATCTGCACGTGCATACTTGCCTTTCTCCCTGTGCCGACGACCGGATGCAGGCGACGGCAATCGTCGAACAGGCACGGAAAATGGGTTTGGATATGATCGGAATATGCGATCACAATTCAGCGGAAAACGCCATGGCGGTGGTCAAAGCCGGCCGTCGCCAAGGGCTTTCGGTCATTATCGGGATGGAGATCACCTCGAGCGAGGAAGCCCACATTCTGGGATTCTTCGAAGAGGAATCCGCCCTGATGGCCATGCAGCAATTGGTCTATGCCCACCTGCCCGGAAAAAATTACGAGGATTCGTTTGGTCCCCAGACCGTCATCGACGAATGGGACCGCATCGTGGGAGACAACCGCCGACTGTTGATCGGGGCGACGACCCTGAACGTCGAGCAACTCGTCAAGGCGATTCACGAGCGTTCGGGATTGGCCATCGCCGCTCACGTGGACCGCGAGCGGTTCAGCCTGGTCGGTCAATTAGGTTTCATTCCCAAAGGATTGAGCCTGGATGCCGTCGAGGTGGCCAGACCGTGCTCCACGAACAGTCAATATCGCTATCCGGTCATTACCTCTTCGGATGCCCATTTCCTTCAGGATATTGGAGCCCAGTGTACAACCTTTACCCTGGAAGAGCCCTCTTTGGACGAAATCAAAAAGGCCTTGGGCCATGAGACGGGAAGGAGCTTTGCCTTAAATTAATTATGGAAGATCTATCATTGCATATTTTGGACGTCGCAGAAAATTCAATTTCCAGTGAGGCGAAAAGAATCGAAATCAGAATCAATGAAGATCCGGAGAACGACGTGTTGACCATCGAAATCAAAGACGACGGCAGAGGGATGGACGAACAGACGCGTCAAAAAGCGCTCGATCCGTTCTTTACGACTCGAACGACGCGAAAAGTCGGCCTGGGACTGCCCCTGCTCGCCCAGGCCGCCAGGGAAACAGGGGGGAAGATCGAATTGGATTCCCGCCCCGGCCGGGGAACGACCGTCAGGGCCACGTTCGTCTCCAGCCATCCGGACTGCAAGCCGATGGGCGACATTCAAGAGACCCTCCATACCCTTGTGGTGGGGCACCCGGAAATCGACTTTTTATATGAACACGCCAGAAATGGTTCACTTTATCGTTTTGATACAAGAGAGTTGACAAAAAATGATTAGTTTGACGATTGACGACAAGAAAGTAAACGTCGAAGAGGGCGCGACCGTTCTACAGGCCGCCGAGAAACTGGGCATCCACATTCCCACGCTTTGCCACCATAAATCCCTGCAACCGTACGGGGCGTGCCGGCTTTGTCTGGTCGAAATTGTGGGAAAACGGGGTTCCTGGATTGAGGCCTCCTGCGTCTATCCCGCTCAGGAAGGATTGGTCGTCAAAACCGATACGGAAAGGGTATTGAAGACCCGTCGGATCATGCTGGAACTGCTGTTGGCGCGATGTCCGGATTCGGCGGTGCTCAAGGACATGGCGCAGCAGTTAGGCGTGGGAGAGCCGCGTTTGCCCAAACAAAACGAGGATTGTATTCTTTGCGGCCTGTGTACCCGGGTTTGTAAGGAAAAAATGGGTGTGGGCGCGATCAGCTTCATCAATCGCGGTCCGAGCCGGAAAATCGCCGTTCCGTACGACAAACATTCTCCCATTTGTATCGCCTGCGGCGCCTGCAAAGTCGTCTGCCCGCTGGAAGTCGTGGACCTGTCCAAATCCACGCAGAATGAGCCGAGGCCGATTTTATCCGAATATGATATGGGTTTAGCCCGGCGGTCTTCGATCTATATTCCCTTCCCTCAAGCGATTCCCAAGGTCGCCGTGATCGATCGCAACACATGCATGCATTTCCTCAAGGACGAATGTAAGGCCTGTCAGGACTTTTGTGAAGCCGGGGCAATCGACTATGAGCAGCAGGACGAGACCGAAGAGGTCAAGGTCGGCGCAGTCGTTTTGGCGCCGGGATACGAGCATTTCAAACCCGAGATCCAAAAAGAACTCGGCTTCGACCGGTATCCGAACGTCCTGTCCAGTATGCAATTCGAGCGGCTCTTGTCCGCCAGCGGCCCGTATCTGGGCGAAATCCTGCGAACCTCCGATAAGAAGCATCCGAAACGCATCGCGTGGATTCAGTGCGTCGGCTCGCGGGAAGTCGAGAGGAACTACTGCTCCTCGGTCTGCTGTATGTACGCCACGAAAGAGGCGATTATCGCCAAGGAGCATTCCCCCGATCTCGATTGCACGATCTTCTATATCGATATGCGGGCCTACGGCAAGGGATTCGACGCCTACTTCGAGCGGGCCAAAGAGCTCGGCGTGCGATACATCCGTTGCTACCCCTCATCCATCAAGGAAATCAATGAAACAAAAGACCTGAAGATCACCTATCAGAACGATGACGGCGATATCACGTCGGAAAAATTTAACATGGTCGTGCTCTCCACGGGGATGCGGGCTCCCGCCGAAGTGAAAGAGATGGCGGCCAAGTTCGGGATCGACTTAAATGGCCACGGCTTTGCTCAAACGGAGGGCTTTTCCCCGGTCGAGACGTCGAAGCCCGGCGTTTACGTCTGCGGGCCGTTCGCCGGGCCGAAGGATATCCCCGAAACGGTCACCGAGGCGTCCGCCGGAGCCAGCAAAGCGATGGCGTTTCTCAAAGAGGAACGGGCAACGCTCATCACGCACAAGGAATATCCGCCCGAAAAAGACGTGACGGGCCAGGAGCCTCGCATCGGCGTATTCATCTGCCATTGCGGCAAAAACATCGGCGGCTACGCCGATGTGCCGAGCATCGTCGAATATGCCAAGACCCTGCCCGACGTCGTGTATGCCGAGGACAATCTCTATACCTGCTCCACCGACGCCCAGGAGAAAATCTCCAATCTCATCAAGGAACACGACCTCAACCGGGTCGTTATCGCTTCGTGCAGTCCGAGGACGCATGAGCCGCTGTTCCGCGATACGTGCCGGCAAGCCGGCCTGAACGAATATCTCTTCGAGATGGCGAACATCCGCGACCAGTGTACGTGGGTGCACATGCACGAGCCGGAGGCGGCCACACTCAAATCGAAAGACCTGGTGAGAATGGCGGTCGCCAAGGCCCGGATGCTGGAGCCTTTGTACAAAAGCAGTCTCAAGGTCAACCATAACGCCCTTGTGATTGGCGGCGGTCTGGCGGGCATGACCGCGGCGCTGAACCTGGCTGAGCAGGGATTCAAGACGCATTTAGTTGAAAAAGAGAAGGACCTGGGTGGCAACTTCCGGCATATCCACGGCCTGCTCAACGGAGGCAATACCGAACAGAAGCTGGCCGAAATGATTGATAAAGTCAATTCACATCCGAATATCGACGTTTACCTGGACAGCGAAGTGGCGGTGGTCGAGGGGTCCGTCGGGAATTTCAAGTCCACGATACGCGGCCACGACGGCGCGGACAACGAAGTTTCGCACGGCGCCGCCGTTATCGCCACCGGGGCCGCCGAATATAAACCGACTGAATATCTTTACGGCAAAGACCCCCGCGTCATCACGCAGCGCAACCTTGACGAATGGATCGGCCAGGAGAATCCGGAATTGGATAAGGTCAAATCCGTTGTGATGATTCAGTGCGTCGGTTCGAGAGACGAGGAACGACCGTATTGCAGCCGGGTCTGCTGTTCGCAGGCGGTTAAGAATGGCATTGCCCTGAAAAAAAAGGATCCTGAGACTGATGTGTACGTGCTTTATCGCGACGTCCGAACCTATGGACTGCTGGAAGAGCACTATCGAACGGCGAGAGACCTCGGCGTTCGCTTTATTCGCTACGAAGAGGATAAAAAACCGGAGGTCGCCGCACACAACGGCCAGTTACGCGTTTCCAGTACCGATCCGATTCTGAACGTCCCGGTGAAGATCAATGCCGACCTGGTGGTGCTGGCCGCCGGGATCGTCTCCAACGAAGACGCCGAGGAGGTGGGCAAACTCTTCAAGATACCGTTGAATCAGGATAAGTTCTTCCTGGAAGCCCACATGAAGCTCCGACCGATCGATTTTGCCACCGACGGCGTCTTCATGTGCGGCCTGGCCCACAGTCCGAAATCGGTCGATGAGAGCATCGCCCAGGCAGAGGCGGCCGCCGCCAGAGCCACCACGATTCTGGCCAAAGATGAAATCGAGCTGGAGGCCACGATATCCGAGATCGTCGATGATAACTGCGACGGCTGTGCCTATTGCATCGATCCATGTCCGTACAACGCCCTGACATTAATCGAATATATGTACCAGGGCAGCATCAAGAAAACCGTCGAAAGGGATCCCGCTTTGTGCAAAGGCTGCGGCGTCTGCCAGGCGACGTGTCCGAAGAAAGGCGTGTACATTCGCGGGTTCAGACTCGAACAGTTAGGCTCCATGGTAGAAGCGGCATTGGCAGGAGAATAGACGTTCGTTAAATATACAGTCAGGCATGTACTTTTTGGGAAGCAAAAGTGTCGCGGGCATCTTGCCCGCGATTCGAGGGCGGGACGCCCTCGACACGATGAGGAGTTCGTTAGCTATGGACAACGAAGAAGAATTCGATCCGTTGATTATCGGTTTCTGCTGTAACTGGTGCTCGTACGCCGGGGCGGACCTGGCGGGCGTTTCCCGGATTCAATATCCGCCGAACATGCGAGTGGTTCGAGTGATGTGCTCGGGCATGGTGCATCCGAATCTGGTGATCGACGCCTTAACCAAGGGCGCCGATGGCGTCATGATTTGCGGCTGTCACATCGGTGATTGTCATTATCTCGAAGGGAACGTCGCGGCGGAGAACCGGAAAGAGGCCATCGAGCTGATGCTGGAAGACTTTGGCATCGAGCCGGAGCGGTTCAGGCTGGAATGGGTCTCGGCGTCGGAAGGCCCGCGGTTCGCCGAGGTCGTCCGGGATATGACCGAGACGATTCGGGAGTTAGGGCCAAGCCCGTATAGAGCGTAAGAAAAATTAAGATACTCGATGCTCGATTCTGGATTCTCGGCGAGTATCGAGCATCCGGTATCGAGAATCGGGAATTTAAAATATGGCAGTAAGATCGCAATTATTCGACGGTAAGAAATATATGTGGGACGGCCAGGAGTACGACGACAAGAAAAAGGCCGGTGAGGTGGAAAAGGAATACCGTGAAAAAGGATTCGACGTCCAAAACTATAGCGAAAGCGGGAAAATCCTCTTATTCACGCGACGCGTCGTTACCGAGGTTGTCGTGGAATAAGCCCTGAGACGGGAAAGCCGGAACGAAAAGAATATCGGTTTCAAAGGAGAGAACATGAGTGCTCCGACCATACTGATTATCGACGATGACCCGGACTTCGTGGAGGTCACGAAAGTCATTCTCGAAACAAAGGAATACGCGGTCCGGTCCGCCGGGAATCCGGACGAGGGATGGGCCGGTTTGGAACAAGAGGTGCCGGACCTGCTTATTCTCGATGTGATGATGGGCAAAGGCGCCGAGGGCTTTGTCATGGCCAGGAAGATCAGAAAAGATTCCCGGTATGCGGACATGCCTATCCTCATGCTGACGTCCATGCGGGACCAGACCGGCTTCGACTTCCCCGGCGAGCGTATCCACTCGAAATTTCTGCCGGTGGACGACTACGTGGAGAAAGGGGTCGAACCGAAGATTCTTTTAGAAAAAATCGAGCAACAGCTTTCTAAAAAAGGCGACGGTAGTTAGCGAATAAGAAGCATCTTTATGGAATGCGAAAACAATATATCTCTTTAGAAAGGAGGTAGTACTGTGGCGGTAAAAGTAGCAGAAGAATGGCTCAATATCTGTGGTGGATGTGAAGTCTCCATATTGGACATCGGGGAGCCGCTGCTGGATCTGCTCCCCCAGCTCGACTTCGTCCACATGCCCGTGTTGATGGACCACAAGTATTATGGCCAGACCGGCGAAAAAGACCAAATGGAGATCCCCGAGGCGGACGTGGGGATTATCTCCGGCGGTGTGCGCAACGAAAAGGAAAAGCACGTCACCGAGGAGATGAGGAAGAAATGCAAAACCCTCATCGCGTTAGGCTCGTGCGCCTGCTTCGGCGGCATTCCCGCCCTGGCGAACATGTATCCCCTGGAGGATTTGTACGAGAAAGTCTATCGAGACTCGAAGACAACGGAACCCGCCGAGACCCCCGGCGATAACCTTCCCCCGTTGCTGGACCGAGTGTATGCCGTCGATGAAATCGTGCCCGTGGATGTTTACATTCCGGGTTGCCCGACGAATCCCGATATCATCGTCAAGGCGCTCACCTGCCTCCTGGAAGGCAGGGAATTCAAGCTCGAAGAGAGAAGCGTGTGCGACGAGTGCCCGCTCAAACGCGAGAAAAAAGCCTCGGGCGGCCAGATCAAGCGCACTCTCGACTCGGTACAATTCGATCAGGATCAACCCTGGGACAGTACCCGATGTTTCATGGAGCAAGGGTATTTGTGCCTGGGCCCGGTGACCCTGGCGGGCTGCGGCCACAAGGAAGGCAATGGCGACGGTACGACGGTTCCCCGTTGTATCAAGGGGTACATGCCGTGTCGCGGATGTTTCGGCCCGATCCGAAAGGGCGCCAATCCGCTGGTGGATATGATGAGCGCGATTTCATCCATTGGGCTGGATGCGAAACAAGTCCCCGACAGACGCGCATTGTTGAACAGGTACATTGGCGCTCAAAAACGACTCAGGCCGCTGCCTGCACGTCGGAGATAACAAGGAGACTGACTTATGAAAACGATTACCATTGCTCCAGTAACACGCATCGAAGGCCACGCCAAGATCACGATCAATCTTGACGATGACGGCAACGTTGCGGATACCTTTGTCAACGTTGTGGAACTTCGCGGCTTCGAGAAATTCTGCATCGGACGGCCGGTCGAGGAGCTGCCGCGGATCGTCACGAGCATCTGCGGCGTTTGCCCGTGGCACCATCACCTGGCCTCGGCCAAAGCGAATGATGGGGTTTTTGGCGTGACGCCCCCCCCCACGGGCCGGAAGCTGCGCGACCTGTGCCAGAGCATCGCCTTTTGCTCGGACAAAATTCTGCACTTCTTTTTCCTGGCCGGTCCTGACTTTGTCATGGGGCCCGATGCCGACTACTCCGTACGCAACGTGATCGGCATCGCCCAGTCCAATCCGGACCTCGGCAAAAAGGTCATCCGCGCCCGGCACCTCGGCACGCAAATGCTCGGTATTACCTCGGGCAAAGCGATCCACCCTGTCACCGCCGTACCCGGCGGCTTTTCCAAGCCGCTGACGGAAAAGGACCGGGACCAACTGCTGCCCATGGCCAACGAGGTGCTTGAATTCGCCAAATTCGCCATTAGCCTCGCGAAGGAGAACATCTTCCCCAAATACCTCGACGAGATCGAAACGATCGGGATGATCGAGACCGGCTTCCTCGGTACCGTCACCGACGACGGCACGCTCAACGTCTATGACGGCAAACTCCGGCTGATGAAACCGGATGCCACGTATGAGGAATTCGCCTACGATCAATACACCGAGTACATCGGCGAGCACGTCGAGCCCTGGACGTATCTGAAGTTCCCCTACGCCAAGAAATGGGGCGACTTTAGCATGGATCTCGAAAGCCACGTCGGGATTTACCGCACCAACGCCCTGGCCCGCGTCAACGTCTGCGATCAGATGGCGACGCCATTGGCCCAGGCCGAGCTGGAAGAATTCAGAGAGAAGTTCGGACGCCCCGCTCAGCAAAGCCTCCTTTACAATTATGCCCGGCTTATCGAGCTGGTTTATAATGCCGAGCACGTGATCGAGCTTCTGAACGACCCGGAGATCACCGGAAAGGAAACACGCGTCCCGGTCACCCCGCAAGCGGGACGCGGCATTGGCTGCGTCGAAGCCCCCAGAGGCACGCTGATCCACGATTATGAGACGGATGAGAACGGGCTGGTCACGAACGTCAATCTTATCGTCGGTACGACCCATAATAACGCACCGATCAACATGTCCGTCAAGCAGACGGCCAAGGCCCTCATTAAGGACGGCGACTACGACCAGGGCACGCTGAACAAACTGGAGATGGCCATCAGGGCCTACGACCCCTGCCTGTCCTGTGCGACGCACAAACTGGACAGCAGTATTGCCGTAAAGGTTGAAATCCGTGACAACCGCGGTAAAATAATCGATACCCTGGCCAACTGGTGATTTGACTGGCTGTGCCGCCCACGGCCAAAACGTATTCGGCGGTAGCCGCAAGAACATATCGGGGATGGCTTAGTTAAAGGGCCATCCCCGAAAATCTTTATGATGGCGGGCAATCAGATAATCCTGCCGCAGAACCTGTGATCCAATAGTGATTAGCAATGAAATAAGTTAGCACAGAGATAGTCTTTTATGGATTCGGACGAGAACAGTCAATCGACCCGTTACGAGTTGCCGTTGGATGAGGAACGCCCCGATGATTCAGAAAAAGAAGTCTCGGGTACGCCTCTCCCGGAATCCCTGCTCAAGCGAAATGTGCTGTGGTTTTGCCAATGCAGGTGGATCGTCATCGGCGTTCTTGTCTCTTTTGGCTTTCTGGGCGTGTTTGGCGGGCTGGTCGGTCGCCTGGGAATGCGTCCGCCGGGGTCCTGGCCCTTTATCACCGCCGCGGTGCTCACGGCCACCAATCTCATCTTCCTGTCTTTAGCCCGCGCTAAAACACCGTCGATCACCGTCCGATTCAATCTCTGGAGCCAGATCACGACGGACCTGGTGATTCTCACGGTGGTGATCTACTTCGTCGGCGGACTGGAAACCAACATTGCGTTCGCCTATCTCTTTCATATCGTGCTGGCGTGTGTGTTCTTTTCCCGCAGGCACAGTTTGATCGTGACGTTTATGGCGATCGGCATGTTTGCGGCCAGTAATACCGCCGAATACATCCTGGGGATAGTGCCCCCCACGAGCATTTTCGCAGGCCCGCTTTGCGGACAGGACATCTCGTTGAAATCGTCGGTGTTGATATTGAATTTCTTTATGGCCGTCGGCATATGGCTGGTCGTATGGTATTTGGCCTCTCATCTGTCGTCGATGGTGCGCCGAAGGGATTTTAAACTCGCCGAAACCAACCGCCGACTCGTCGCCGCTCAGGAAGAACGGTCCCGGCACATGCTGGCCACCACGCATCAGTTAAAAGCCCCGTTCGCGGCCATTTACTCCAACGCACAACTCTTGCAACAAGGCTATTGCGGTCAACTCCCCGACGAAGCGATGCCGGTCGTTCAGCGCATCTCGACCCGATGCAAACGATTGACGGCGGAAATCCAGAAGATGCTCCAATTGGCCAATCTCAGCTCCACCAGCCAGGCGACGCTGCCGCGGACCCGGATCGTCTCGACCGACCTGCTGTTATGGTGTATTTCCCAAGTGGAGCCGATTGCGCAGGAACGGAATATTACCTTCAAGGCCGATATGCGCCCGGTCCCGATGACGGGCACGGAAGACCACTTCAAAATGCTGTTTATGAATCTGCTGGCGAATGCGGTGGTGTATTCCCATCGAGGCGGCCAGGTCCGCATGGCCTGTCGGCCGGGCCCGAATGCAGAGCCGATCGTGACCATCTCCGACGACGGAATCGGCATTCCGCCGGAAAAGCTGCCGCGCATTTTCGACGAGCACTACCGCACCAAAGAAGCCATGCAGCACAACAAAGAATCCTCCGGCCTCGGTTTGGCTATTGTCAAACAGGTCGCGCAGATGTATAAGATACATATACGCGTCGAAAGTCGTCCCGACGCCGGTACAACATTTGAACTCAGATTTCCCGTCGCGGAGCATAACTCCGGCGGCGAGGCAAAGGAGAAGTAGAAATGGCTTATGTTTTAATTGTCGATGATGATGAAGATTTCGCCAGCACCGCGGCGATCGTCTTACAGAAGGAAGGGCATGACGTAAAGATCGAATTGAGCACGGAGGACGCCGAAAAAAGTATGGAGGACAAAACCCCGGATTTGGTCGTCCTGGACGTGATGTTTCCGGAGGATGATTCGGCGGGTTTCGAGCTGGCCCGTTTCATCCGCCATAAGAGCGAAAAACTCAAGAATGTTCCGATCCTGATGCTCACGGCCATTAACATGAAATTTCCTCTGGGATTCGGCAAAAAGGACATCGACGAAGATTGGCTGCCCGTAGCGGATTTCCTGGAAAAACCCGTGGATTTCGAGGTGTTAAGGCATAAAGTCTCCGCCCTCCTCAACGAAAGCTAAGACAAGCTTGAATATCGAAGAAAACTACTCAGATGTGAACGATACAGACGGTTGCCCCTCGAACGGGACGTGTTCACAGGCGTGACTATCCAATGGAATCCGATTGGTACGACAAATCTACTCTCATCCTGGGATGCGGCAATATTCTCATCGGAGATGACGGATTCGGTCCGACAGTGGCCCGGCGTCTTCGGGAGCATTTTACGATTCCCGACGACGTCTGCGTATTCGACGCCGGCACCTCGGTTCGAGAGATTCTTTTCGATACCATCCTTGCCCACAAAAAGCCGGCGAAGATTATCATCGTCGATGCCGTCGATTGCGGGCGGCAGCCGGGGGAGCTTTTCTGGCTGGACATCGACGGGATCCCGCAGGCAAAACTCGACGATTTTTCAATGCACCAGATCCCCACGTCAAACCTGCTCCGGGAATTACGGGATTTGTGCGGTATCGAGGTAATCGTCATGGCCTGTCAAACGGCTTCAGACACCGACTGTGTCAATCCGGGTCTATCAATGCCAGTTCAAAAAGCGGTTGAGAAGGCCACTGAAATACTCTCCAACGAACACCTTTCATAATTGAGACGATTCATCATACGAGGCACACAAGAGGCATAAAGGCCTGCGGCATGGCAAGGCGGGTGGTTTGGGTGAAATAAAAAATTATCAAATTTAAGAATTTTACTGTTGACACAAGAAGGGAAACATGGTAAACTTAGCGAAGTATTAGAGCAGAGTGACTGTTACAGCATGATGTATTCTAGTGCAGGCAGTACGTTTGATGCCTTGCCCGTTCAGAACAACGACGGTGAGGAAATGATGAAAAGTTACA
>Ga0180432_10002862_pt1 | contig 25445 bp, 31 predicted proteins | sample SS_ome_10_FD_132414 | JGI IMG/M metagenome (GOLD analysis project Ga0180432, IMG submission 132414) | Hypersaline lake sediment archaeal communities from the Salton Sea, California, USA - SS_1_MS_2 metaG | ecosystem: Environmental > Aquatic > Non-marine Saline and Alkaline > Hypersaline >... | reverse complement strand
TTGGTAGAGAAGTACCCGCCGGGCATCGTGGCGGTGTTTGACTACAAACTATCTGGTTCGCTGGACAGCGTGTCGTTTGCGGAAGTGATAGCATACAACGCATTCCTTGACTGGGGCGTGCCGGTATACATCGTGTGGTCACAGGAACCATTCGACCGATTCACGATTCAGAAGTTCAAGAGCGGCGACTGGAAGCCAGACCCGCCAATTGTGGATTTGGATACGTTGCTATTGGATGTGCCGGCGGAGACTTTCGAGGAATGGGAAGCGAATCTGAGAAGAGTGTATCGGAAGGGAATCAAACTGGTAGCATAACTTTCCGCGCATCACTGCCGGGCATCAAGTCCGCTATCCTGCTCGACGGGAACGGCGATGGCGGACAACTGAAGCTCGAAATTCCGCGCTCCGATACGGGCGCGCTTCTGCTGTTGCAGAATGACTTCGCGGGCAAGTCGTTCACGGTGACGATTGAGGCGATTGATAGTGCGCTGGATGGGCCGTTTAGCTTAGATGATATTTGTGATATGGATTTGACGCCACAACCGGCCTAGAGACCCGCCACGCGTTTTCAGGCGGTTTAGTATGATAGCACGTTTCTGCGCCAGAAACCGCACAGGGGCGCACAGGGCGCGTCTGGGGGCAAACTGGATGTGTATTCCTGATATTTTTGATAAGTGGGTAGTATGGCTAGAGGCAACGGGTTTACAGCGCAACAATTCATAGATGCAATACCGGGATCAGCCGGTATTATCACGGTTATCTCAAAGCGTGTCGGCTGTGCATGGAATACGACACGCAAGTACATCGACCAGTATGCTACTGTGCGGCAGGCATACGATGACGAGTGCGAGTCTATTCTTGACCTGGCGGAAGGTAAGCTGTACGAGTCTGTCAAGGGCGGCGAAATATCGGCTATCAAGTATCTGCTGTCCACGAAGGGCAAGCAGCGCGGCTACTACGAGAAGCGTGAGGTCGAGCAAACCGGAGAACAACGGCTGGTGATTGTAGAAGAAATTGTCGATGCAAACAGTGAAAATCCAGCTTCACCCGACACAGAAAGCGTTTCGTGATAGCCGCGCGGTATACCGTGGATTCGTCGGTGGGCGTGGAACGGGCAAGTCGTTTGTCGGCGCGTATGACCTGATTCGCAGGGCGCAGCCGGGCCGATTATATGGGGCGTATGCCCCGACGTACCCGATGCTGCGAGACGCGGCACTTCGGGCGTTTATGGAGATTGGCGAGCAGCTCCACTTCATCAAGGACATGAACAAGGGTGACATGCGAGCCACTCTTGGCAATGGCGCGGAGGTATTGTTCCGGTCGCTGGATGACCCTGACCGGGCGCGTGGGCCTAACCTGAGCGGTGCGTGGATTGACGAGGCATCGCTGATTAAGCGTGAATCATTCGACGTGGTGATAGCGTGTTTGCGTGAGGGCGGTGAGCCGGGCTGGTTATCCGCGACGTTCACGCCGAAGGGTAAGGCGCACTGGACGTATGATACATTTGGCGCTGGCAATGCGAATACTGAGCTATTCCACGCCCGCACGAAGGACAACCCGTTTCTGCCGCCTGGATTCTACGATACGGTGCGGAGCCAGTATACAGAGCAATTCGCAGCGCAGGAGCTTGAGGGGGCATTCGTTGACCTGATAGGCAACCTGGCACAGCGTGAGTGGTTCCCGATTGTGGACGTTGCTCCTGCCGGTGGTAATCGTGTCAGAGCGTGGGACTTCGCCGCTACGACCAAGGGCGTGTCATCAACTGACCCGGACTACACAGTCGGCACATTGCTGGTCAGTGACGGCGGAATATTCTATGTGAGCAACGTTATCAGGCAGCGGGTAGGGCCTGGCGCGGTTGAAAAGCTGATAGCGCAGACGGCGCAACTAGACGACAAAGGTGTACACATAATCATAGAACAAGAGCCTGGATCATCCGGCAAGCTGTTCACGAGCGCGCTGATTCGCTCGTTGGCCGGGTGGTATGTCCGTGCAGAGCCAGTAACGGGAGACAAGGTGACGCGTGCCTTGCCATTTCTCGCACAAGCTGAGGCGGGGAATGTGAGGCTGGTACGCGGCGCATGGAACTCGGAATGGTTGGATGAGATAGCGGCGTTCCCGCTTGGGTTACATGATGACCAGGTGGACAGCGCGTCGCTGGCTTTCAACAATATTGGCGCGTGGCATGGAATAGGGATTTAGGCTCTATGACAAATAGGTTAAGTTTAGCATGGACGGCGTTGCTGCACGGAAAGACGGCGGTGCGCGTAGTCCCCACCTGGCAGCAGGGCCGGGCGCAATCGCTCCCTGTCGATTACAAGACGCTTGCCGCCGATGGCTACAAGCGCAACGAGCTGGTGTACGCGTGTATTAGCAAGAGAGCGCAGGCGTACACAGAGCCGCGGTTGAAAGTCAAGGTGGGCGACAAGGACGCCGGCGACAATCACCCGCTGGTGCAACTGCTCGAGAACCCGTACCCGAAAATCAGCACGGCGCATCTGCTCAAGTCGCGCAGCATCATGCTCGACATCGGCGGCACGGCGTATTGGGAAAAGATACGCGACCGGGGCGGCAGGGTAGCGCAGCTCGCGCCGATTCGACCTGACCGCATGAGCATCATACCGGGTAGCGACGGCATTGCCGGCTACGAGTACACGGTCGGGAGTTACAAAGCCTATTTCGAGCCAGATGACATCCTGCAATTCAACTACTACGACCCCGTGAGCGACTTTTACGGGATGCCGCCATTGCAGATATGCGCGGCGGCTGCGGATTCTGACAACCAGCGAACCGACTTCACACGGGCGTTCTTCATGAATGCCGCGGTTCCGTATGGGCTGCTCAAGACGAAACAGGCGCTAGACCGGGCCGAAACGACACGCATCAAGCGGCAATGGAAAGAGGAGTATGGCGGTGTAGACAACTGGCACAACATCGCCGTGCTGAATGCAGACGCCGACTACCAGCGCCTCGGCTTGACGCAGTCGGAGATGAGCTTTCCTGACCTGACCAATCTCGCGGAGACGCGCATCTGCATGGCGTTCGCAGTCCCGCCGGTGCTGATAGGCGCGATGGTGGGAATGGAGCACTCGACGTATAGCAATTACGAAGAGGCTGGCCGGCAGTTCATTCAGGGCACGATGGTGCCGATGTTCCATGAGTTTGTGGACACGTTCAACGCGGACATGGCCGACGAGTTCCAGGCGGAGCTTGAGGTTGACGTGTCGGAACTCAAGCTGCTGCAAGAGGATCGCACGGCAGTATTCGAGCGAGCGACGAAGGCGTACATCGGCGGGCTGGTGACGCTGAACGAAGGCCGCGAGGAGATGGGCTTCGAGGAAGTGCCAGACGGCGACGAGTTCAAGAAGCCGGCGCCATCACCGTTCACCGACATGCTAGGCACAGAGCGCGAGAACCGCGGCGAGACTGAGGAAGAGGAGCCTGTCAAGTCGAAGGCATTCACCAAGTCAGAGGCGGACACGGCGCGGCAGCTTGAGCGCATCGCGCGGGCGCATGAACTGGCGTTTATGAAAGCGTCGCGTGGCCTGTTCGACGATGAGTTGAAAGAGCTGCTGTCACTACTGCCGAAGGGCCGGCGAAAAGTGGACTGGCTGAACCTGTTCATGGTGTCGGTAGACAATGCCTTGAACGGTAGCCGCCCGAAGTGGATCACGGTATTCCAGCCGTTGATAGCGGCGGTGCTGGCAGAGCAGGGCGTGGCGCTTGAGGCGCAGTTCGGCATATCGTTTGACATTCGCAATCCGGCGGTGGCCGACTTCATCCAGCAATACACGTACAAGTTTGCGGAGAAGATAGGCGACACAACGGCCAAGGGCGTCAAGGACTTGATAGCGCGAGCGGAGGCCGAGGGTTGGGCGATACCTGAGCTACAGAAGCAGCTATCGGAACTGTACAGCGGATGGGACGAATGGCGCACAGAGTTAATCGCGCGTTCGGAAACCATCCGGGCATCGAATAGCGGTGCGCGAGAGTCCTACCGCTTGGCCGGCGTGCAGAGGTTGAAGTGGTGGACACACGAAGATGACCAACGGTGCGACTGGTGCGCGTCGATGCACGGGAAGATTATCGGTATTACGGAATCGTTCTGGAATCAGGGCGACGTGATGCCACACCCGACCGACCCAGATAAATCACCGATGAAGTTTGACTATGAGACGGTGAATCATCCCCCACTCCATGGCGGGTGCAGGTGCTTTGTGTTGGCGGTTATGTAAGGCTGAGAGGAGCCAAGAGCCATGATACGAGTAAAGGCGTTCAGGTTAACGTGTGGTTGTGGAAAAATTTCGCCAGAGTTCGTGTTAGATCAATATATATCACCATGGGAACTAAAAACGGGTGATTTTGATTCTGCTGGATGGGAATATACTGGTAGCGAATACGATGTTAGTGTGCAATGCCCAGACTGTATAGCAGCATATCAAGAATATAGTGCTAAGCGCGAGCTTGAGCTTGAGCGTGAGCGTATTTATAGGCAATCTCCTGAATACAAAGCCGAGCAAGAGTTGAAAAGGTTAGAAGAGGAGCACAAGCGGAAGCAGCAAGCGGAAGAGTTCGCGGCGCATCAAGCTTTGCTACAGCAACATGTAGCCAATGGGGGGCTACTTACCTGGACTTCTATAGGGCTAACGCCAGCACCGTCTATTATTGATCCTACTCTATGATATAGAAGAGAAAGGAGCCAAGAGCCATGAACGAAACTATCAGGAAGATCGCAGCGATTGGTATGGCTTCGGCGATACCCGCACTCGGATTAGCATTCGTATGTTATGTGTTACTCCCGTTGGCAGAGATGCTTGCGATAGGCTTTTTGGTATATGCGGTGGTCGTGTTTGTGGTCGGAGCATTCATACTATTGATTGACCTTATTCAGTGGTGAGGAGAGAGCTATGAGCCGGAAGATTGAACGATTGGGCGGTGACGTATGACCATCTTCATCGGGCCATTCTGGGGCGGATTCGTCGCCGGCGTGCTTGTAACGATTGCGGTGATGATCCTGTTGGCAATGTGGGCCGCGAAGCGCAAGGCGCGCGAGCTGGGGGGAAAGTGATGGACACTGGAATGCACAGCCACTCGTTGCCGGCGCAAGGTAGCCATATACATACCCTTGCACCAAGCGCGCCGCAAGGTTGGACAACGGGCTTGCGAGACTGGCAGTATAACGAAGTGGTTGATACGCAGGCATCGACTCACATTGGTAGTTGGATAACGCCACCTAAAGGTATGGTGTCAGCCGCTACCCCAATCGAGCATCGCCACCGCTGCGCGTGGTGCGGCACGAGTCCGCTTGTAAGCGAGTACCGCGATGGCAAGTGTCCGAACTGCCGGGGGCCGATGTATGACTGAGACCCGCACGCCGTATAACGCACAATCGTATAGTACCGCTTCATGGCACTGGGAGCATTCCGGCGGCGTCTACTGGTTCTGCTCACCGACCGGCGTCAAGCTGGGGCGCATTGCGGGGCCGGGCGTGCTGATGGTCAAGGATAAGCGTAGTAAAGAAGAGGTTCCGTTGACGGTGAATGACCTGCTCAATATTACGGAAGACGCTGTGACAATTATGGGGGGAGAGCTATGAGCCAGCCGATTATCAACGGCCTGACGAAGCCTGAACTGGGCGAGATCATGCGCCTGTACTACCGATACCGCCAATGGATGCCGACGTTTCTGGCGCGGCGGCTAGCGGCGGTCGTGTGGGGAGTGAATCATGGGGGGAGCCGATGAGCCGAATAGTAATCAAGCCAGAACGTGATTCGCGTGGCATGGCGCGCATGTCTGTGGCGCACTGGTGCAAGGACAGCGAAGAGGGCATTGAGTGGGTTTATGGTGGGTGGATATTTGACGATGGAGAACAGCACAGCATCAAGTTCTGCCCGTATTGTGGCGAGCGATTGCCAGATATTGAGCTAGGATTCACGGCGTACCAATAACCGCATAACGCAATACCAGCAGAGCCTATTGAGCCAGTTGGGGATGACTGTCAGACAGTCCGCCCCGGCTGGCTCTTTTGCGTTCTACTGGAGGTAAATCATGCAGTACAAGGCATTTCCATTCGAGGTCAAAGAGATTGACGAAGACGCCGGAACCTTCACGGGCTACGCGTCGGCATTCAACAATCTCGACGATGGGGGGGACATCGTACTACCGGGCGCATTTAAGAAAACCATCGCAGAGCGCGCCCACAGAATCAAGGTGGTCTGGCAGCACAACTGGACACAACCCATTGGCAAGCCTCTGGAGATGACTGAGGACGCGCACGGGCTGTTCGTCAAGGCGTACATCTCAGATACGTCGCTTGGCCGTGACGTTCGCACGTTGATGCGCGATGGTGTTATCAGTGAACTGTCCATTGGTTACGACATTGTCAAGGACACGTGGTCAGACCTGGACGGCAAGCGCGTGCATCTGCTGAATGAGTTGCGGCTGTACGAGTTCTCCCCCGTGACAATTGCGATGAACGACCAGGCCACTATCACGGGCGTCAAGGGCTTTCAGCTAGACGACCCGCTTGAGAAGCTGGCCGACTATGACCAGCTAGACCGTATCGAAATCATACTCGCATTGCTGCGAGAGCATGAGGACACCGACACAGAAAAGAGCCAAGAGCTTGTGACGCGTGGGATTGACGCATTGCAAGAACTTCTTGCCGTAGCCGAGCCGCCAGAACCGGCACTCACTACACACGAAGACGAGCGCAAGCGTTTGGAATTGAAGCTAAGAATGCAATCGTTGGAGGTGTATTGAGATGAAGAAGAAATTGGAGGAACTGGCCCGGCTTCGCGCAGAGGCCAAGTCCATCATCGAGAACCCGGACGCCACTGCCGACGAACTGGCGCAGGCTGACGAGTGGATCAGCGAGGCCGTTGACTTGCAGGCCGAAATCAAGGCCATGGAAGAGCGCGAGAAGTCGCTGGCCGCACTGGAAGCCTTTGAGTCTGAGGTTCCTGGGCGCAAGGCCATCACCGACCCGCTTGAGACCATCAAAGAGAAGAAAGTCGCCGCGCAGGTTCGACAAGAGCCAGACAAGTTCAAGACGTTGGGCGAACAGTTGCAGGCCGTGGCGCGTGTAGGCATCGACCCCTCGTACAAGGACAGCCGACTTGACCGGGCGCATACGAAGAACGCGCCTTCTGGCCTGTCGGAGTCTGTGCCGTCTGACGGTGGGTTCCTGGTGCAGGCAGACTTCGCCGCCGAACTCATCAAGCGCACGTATGACAACAGCCAGCTTTTGGGCCGTTGTCGGCGCATCCCGATCAGTGGCAACTCGAATCGACTGGTATGGAACAGCATCGACGAAACCAGCCGGGCCGATGGTTCCCGCTGGGGTGGCGTGCAGGCATCCTGGACTGACGAAGCCGACACCACGACCGCAAGCGACCCGAAGGTGAAGCAGCAGGAATTGGCGCTCAAGAAACTGCGCGCCGTCTGCTACGCGACTGAGGAGCTTCTGGCCGACTCGACCGCGCTGGAATCCCTGCTGGGACAGGCGTTCGCAGAAGAGATGAACTTCAAGATTCAGGACGGCATCGTCAACGGTACTGGCGTCGGCCAGCCGAAGGGCTTGCTGAATGACAGCGATGTCTATGTCCGGGTGAGCAAAGAAACCGGCCAGGCTGCGACGACCGTTGTGGCTGAGAACATCTTCAAGATGTGGTCACGCCTGTATGCGCCGTCACGGGGTAACAGTGTGTGGCTTATCAATCAGGACATCGAGCCGCAGCTGTACAGCATGGCGCTGAACGTTGGCACCGGCGGAGCACCTGTGTACCTGCCTCCGGGTGGGCTTTCACAGTCGCCGTACTCGATGCTGTATGGCCGTCCGGTCATTCCTATCGAGCAGTGCCAGACGCTCGGCACGTTGGGCGACATCATCCTGACCGACATGTCGCAGTACCTCTGGATCGACAAGGGCGGGATGGACTCATCGTCCAGCGTCCACGTGCGGTTCCTGTACGACGAGATGACATACAAGTTCACGCTTCGCTGCAACGGTATGCCGATGTGGAGAAGCTCGTTGACGCCGTACAAGGGCACGAACACGCAGTCGCCCATCGTCGTATTGCAGAGCCGGTCATAGGAGGAGAATACCATGAGTGAGTACCTTTCCCAACTGATTGCGGTGGACTTCCCGTTCACCGAAACGGATATCGGCGGCACGAACACCAACGGCAGCGATACGTCGCTCCACTGGGTGTCGATGGAAGATTTCGAGACCTTCCTGTGCAAGGTGGAGCTTGGCACCTGGAACGCCGGCGATGACCTCGACGAATGCCACCTGGAACAGGCCAAGGACAGCGCAGGTAGCTACTCCAAGGCGCTGACCACCTCCGCGGCATCCGGTGACTATGATACCGCCGCGCCGATTGACGCTGATGGCAACTGGGTGATCCTGGAATGCCACGCGTCAGACCTGGACGATGGATTTACGCATGTGCGTGTCCATGCCTCTGAGGGTGGAAACACCGGCACAGACAACGTGTCGGCTGTGTACGTCCGTGGCGGCTCGCGCGTCAAGCGTGACCAGCTCAACGGGGCGGACAGCTCTGGCGTGTACGTCTACGTGAAGCCGTCCTAATCTAACCTGGGGGACGTGTAACAGCGTCCCCCTCTCTCGAAATAAGGAGATATACCATGAGTGAAGCACCTCGTGGGGCGCTGTACTCCCGATGGATGAATGGCCAGCTTGTCATGTACCCTGGCGACTTCGCTGGCGATGCGTACTTCGTGGATAGCAACAGCGGCTCTGCAACCGCGAGCGGCTTGTCGTGGGACGACCCGTTGAGCACCATTGACGCGGCTGTGAACAAATGCACAGCCAGCCATGATGATGTGATTTGGGTTCACCCCGCGCATACCGAAAGTTTGGCGGCTGACAGCGCGGTGGACATCGACGTGGCCGGCGTGACGGTCATCGGCATTCGGCGCGGGCGACAGATGCCGACGCTGAACGCTACTGCTGCCGCCGGCGACTGCAAACTTGCCGCGGCTGGCGTGACCATCCAGAACCTCCGCTTTACCGGCGGCATCGACGCGACGACCGGCGTCATCGAAGTGAGTTCAACCGACTGCGCCATCATCGACTGTGAGTATCGAGACGTAACCGGACAGGCCACGGACACAATCATCACGACCGCCGCGGCTGACCGGCTGTTGATTGACGGATACAAGCACTTCGGCGCTGCGGCTGCCGGTGCGAACAGCGCAATCGCCCTTGTTGGGGCCGACGATGTAGAGATCAAGAACTTCTACATTTACGGCAACTTCGCAGTCGGCGCAATCGACTGCCGCACAACCCTGAGCGCACGGGTAGACATCCACGACGGCAAAATCTGGACAGCCAACGCCGCCGATATCGCCATTGTGGATACCGTCACCAGCTCGACCGGCTTCATCGGGCCGAACCTGCAAATCATGTTAGCTGACAATGCGGCCAACATCACCACGGCTGTCACAGGCGCAACGTTCCAGCTTATGGATCCTGTGTATGTGGCTAACCTCGTCGATGAAAAAGGCATGTTGATAGACTGGACAGCCTCGACCAACGCGTAATCTGTAATGGAGAGGGGGCAACCCCTCTCCTCCACCTGGGGGGGGCGAATGACCGTAGTACTTGGAATACTGCCAGAGCGGGCCGGCGTCGCGTGTGACGAGGCGCTATTTTCGTTACTGGCAATTGTAGAGCGCGGCCATCCGTTCTTTCGTGTCAAGTACACACGGGCCGACAAGCAGCGCAACACACTGGCGCAGATGCTGCTTGATAGTGACTACTCGCACATCTTGATGCTAGACGTAGACCACAAGCATCCGGCGGATATCGTCGAGCGGCTACTGGCGCACAACAAGCCGGTGATGTCGGGCCTATCATATCGGCGTGGGCCGCCATACGAACCGACCGCATGGGCCTATGATGACGGCGACATGCTGAGACTTGCGGCTGTCCCGACCGAGCCATTCCAGACCGACTTCGTAGGCGGCGCGTGTCTGATGATAGCGCGGGAAGTATTCGAGACAATCCCGTCGCCTTGGTTCACGATTGAATACGGCAAGTGGCTCGGAGAGGACTTAGCATTCTGCGCGAAGTGCCGCGAGCACGACATCCCGATATGGGTTGACCCGTCGGTGCAATCGCCGCACCTGGTACAGGGCTGGGTAGACCAGAACGTATCGGATGCATTCAGGAGGCAATATGATAACCAGCGCGCCGCGGAATAAGATGGTCGGGCGCAAGCTCACCAAAGAGGAAATTGAGGAGCTTAAGGCCAAGGGCTACATCGTGCGTGACATTATTCTGTCACCGAACATCGACAAGCCAAGCGCCACGCCGCAACAGATAGCAAACCGACCGGGAGTATGGGAAGACAGGTAGGGGGGAGCCGTGAGCCAGGTAGTAGTGTTGGGAATGCACAGAAGCGGCACGTCGATGGTAGCGGGGATACTCACCCGCCTGGGCGTGTCAATGGGATCGGTGCTAGTCGGGCCTGCGGAGTCAAACCCGATGGGCCACTTTGAGGACACATCATTCGTCTACGTGAATCAAAAGATAATCGAGGCGTGCGGCGGGGCATGGGATCACGTGCCGCCTCGCAAGATGCTGAACAGCGTCACCGGCGCGGAGCCACTTATCAAGGACATGATAGCGCGGCGCGATGCCAAGTACCTGATATGGGGATGGAAAGACCCGCGCACCGTCCTGACCATTGACCATTATCTGCCACACCTGACCGACCCGATATTCGTGGCAGTGTTTCGCAAGCGGGAATCGGTAGTCAAGTCGCTGCTGACACGTGACGCGCACCAGACCGCGGAGGTCGCCGGTTATCTGTATGACGAATACAACGAGCGGCTGGCTGACTTCCTTGAAGGGCGAGAGTGGGCGCAGATTGAATACGAGGGCGTGCTGGATGCGCCAGAGACAAGCGTCGAAGTGCTGGCAGCGTACCTCGGCATTCCGGTCACAGAGGCCGCGATTGAGTTTGTGCATCCTGAATTGAATCATGGAGAGTAACCGATGGCAGTAGGAACCGCAACGAAAACGGAAATCACCTCCGCGTCTGTCAAGCAGATTAAGTGGGCGTGGACATCTGGTACAGCAGCAGCGCCGGCGCAGGACGGTGGCGTAACCAGCGCCACAACTGCCGTGCTGAATGGCATCATAGAATCGGTGACACAGATACCTGGCAGTGGCGGCACACAGCCTACCAACGCGTACGACATCACCATCGCAGATAGCAACAGTGTGGACGTGATAGCCGGGCTGGGCGCGAACCTTGCCAATGATGCCACGACATATAAGACCAACAAAGACGGGCTGGGAGCGGTAGTCAACAGTGCGCTCACGTTGAATGTGAGCAACGCCGGCAGCGCCAAGACAGGCACGACCATTATCACGCTGAGGTAAGCGATGATCCCATACGCAACGTATGAAGAAATCAAAGACGCGCTGCCAGATACATTCGGCACGACTGACCAATACAAGCACGCCTTCCGTCGGTGTATCACGCAGTCAAGCCGCCTCATTGACCGCCTGACAGGTAGGACATTCTGGCCGCAATACGCCACACGCTACCCGCATTCAGACGGCGGCGCATCACTGCACGTTGACGGCACGCTGCTCGAAGTAGACAACGTGTACATGTCATACGACCACGGTGAGAACTATACCACGCTTGCCAGTACGGACTACTTCGCCGTTGGTGGAAGTGACCTGCTATACGACGCCACGCCGATATACCGCCTCGATATGAATCAAAACACCACGGGCAATTATGGCTACTGGTACACCGGGCAGAAGAGCGTCAAGATTGACGGCTGGTGGGGCTGGCACGACAACTACGCTAACGCGTGGGAAGACTCACAGGACACGGTAGAGAATGACCCACTTACAGCGGCTGGCACGACCGTCACGGTAAACAGCATCAGCGGTGACGACCTGTGGGGCGTCGGGCCGCGGTTCCAGGTGGGGCAGCTTATCAAGGCCGACTCCGAGTACATGCTGGTGGTGAAGACGACCATCGCCGGCGGAACCGAAACGCTCACCGTCAAGCGCGCGCAATGCGGCACGACAGCCGCGGCGCACGACCAGGACACGACCATCTATGTGTACAGGCCGGCGGAGATAGTCAAGGAAGCGGTCATCGCCTCCGCGGTGCGGTCATTCAAGCGAGCGCAGGGTTCGTACCAGGACGCCGGCGGCGTGATTGAACTGGGCCAACTGATGTACGTCAAAGAGATAGCGCCGGAAATCAAGGCGGTGCTGTACGATGCGGGCCTGAGACGGCTAGCGATATGACCGATGGGCTGCCAATCAAACTAGAGGGCGTCGAAGACATCGACAAGATTATACGCCGGCTGAATGACCCACGCGTCAAGTCGATTGCCAGCAAGCACATGAACGTGGCGCTGATTCACATCGAGACGCCGGCAAAAGTAAACGCGGCAGGCAAGGGGCCGTCTGGCTACGGTTCGGGCGGAACAGGGCAAGGCATATCGTCCATCACGCACATGGTAGAGCCGATTGGCAGCGACTTGCAGGGTATCGTCGGCAGTCCGAACAAACACATGGCGTATCAGGAGTATGGTACTGGCCTACTCTACGACGGGCCGGGGCCGAAACCGGGCAAGCGACACTGGCCTCCGCCGGCGGTGCTTGAAACGTGGGCGAAGCGAAATGGCATAGCCAGCGCGTGGGCGGTGGCACGGGCCATCGGTCTGCGTGGCGGATTGCGCCCGAAGAAGTTTCTGCGTAAGGCGTGGGAAGGCGCGAAGGGCAACGTGATCTCTGAGATGAACAAGATTCTGCCAGATATAGGGCGACGAATGGCGGGGAAGTAATGGCGACTGATTTCGAGGCGGTATTCACGGCGCTGGCAGCATTGGAGCGCGACATAACTGGCGTCAAGGCGGCACACGACAAGACGCCTGAGAGCATCATGGATATGCCGGCGTTTATCAACATGCCGAGTCGTGGCGAGACGATATTCGGGCCGTACCACGAATTTGAGAGCCACAGCACCATCATTGCGGAGTTACACGTGGCGCGGGGTAACTTGCCACAGGCGGAGACAGTGGCGCGACCGTTCTTGAACCGCTTTGAGGATATGCTGTCCACCAACATCACATTGAGCGGCACGGTGGACACAGTGAAGGGGATGCGATCCAGCTACGGCGTGCTGCAATTTGGTAACGATATGCACCTTGGCTGGCGATTCGAGATTGACATTAAGCAGAGGCGCAACATCTAGGGGGGAACATGGGAGCGCAACAGAATACGGAAGCTGCGGAGCGGCCACGACTGATGGTCGCTCCTTTGCCGGAACGCACCGGCGTACCGAACAGCGACATTTTCTTCGACTTCATTGACATGGCAACACGGGCGGCGATTGACGGGTTCGGAATCATGCGGTCACAACCGATGCATGTGGCGCTACAGCGTAATCAGATGGTGAAGCGGTTCTTGGAGAGCGACCCGGCGTTCACACACCTGCTGATGCTGGACGCGGATCACCGTCACCCGTCACGGCTACCGCTTCACATGATGGAGCGTATCAAGGCGAACCCGGACAAGAAGGTGTTATCTGCGATGGTGTTCAGGCGCGGTAGGCCATACGACCCATGCCACTACATCGAGAGCGAAGACGGCATTGTTCACACAATCGAGAAGTGGACGCCGGGCCTCATCAAGATTGACGTATGCGGAAGTGCAGCACTGTGCGTGGCCCGTGAGGTATTCGAGACGATACCAGAGCCGTGGTTCTGGTTCAACTGGGGCGGCGATAATGCCGGCCACTATCCGGGTGAGGACACGTATTTTTCCTCACAGTGCAACAAGTACGGCTTTGACATGTGGGTGGACACGACCATCTGTTCGCCGCACATGAGTTATCAGTACATAGACGGCGAAACCTTTACGAGCTACGTGGCAATGAAACGGGCCGAAAACCAGATAGGAGAGTTAACACATGATCCGACTACTTAAGCCGCTATCGTTGATTGGTTGCGGGCATTTGGCCCGTGGACTTGAGATTGACCTGACGAAGCCGAACAACGATGCACTGGTCAGTATCGGGTATGCCGAGTACGTTGATCCACCTGCCAAAGAGCAGGACAAGAAGAGCCTCAAAGAGCCTACTCCGAAACCGGAGAAGGAGAAGGAGGCTAAATAATGGGCGTCAAAGCACTACGCAGAATCCAGTTCGCGTACGAGACGACGACAGGCACGGCAGAGGCGACAACCGAAATCTGGAGAGGCACGGGCGTGCTGAACGACGAGCGCGCAATCGTATTTCCCGAAGAGGATGTTGGCAGCTACATGCCGCGCAACCGATCCTACATCCCGCAGCTTGCGGGTACGGTCACACTGGACGACACGCCGGCCACGTTTGAACAGTTGCCGGTGATGTTTTCCATCGGCATCGAGAACGTCAACACCGGCACGGTTGACAGTTCTGGCTATGCGTACACCTACGACATTATCGACACCGTAGCCGGCACCAAGCAGACCTTGTGCATCGAGGCCGGCGACGACCAGCGACAAGACTCACTGGCGTATGTCTACGCTGAGGAAATCACGCTGTCAGGAGCCAAGGGCGAGGCCGTAATGATGGGCGGCACCCTGCGCGGGCAGCAAGTCGTTGATACCAGCTTCACCGCCGCGCCGTCACTGGTGGACGTCGAAGAGATTCTGTTCCAGAAGGGCAAGCTGTACATCGACACCACGACCGTCGGCACCACGCAGAAGACGAACACGTGGCACGCATTCGACCTGACCATCCCGACCGGCTGGAAGGCACTGCACACGGCGGACGGCAACCTGTACTTCTCGACCACCGTATTCCGAGGCTACCGCGAGAACGAAATCACCGGCAGCATCACGCTTGAGCACGACGCCTCGGCAGAGACAGAAATCACCGCGGCGCGCAATGAGACCGTCCGGCTGATGCGTATGGAGTTCCTTGGTTCTGAACTCACTACCGGCGACACGTACACGTACAAGACGTTCCGCGTGGACATGGCCGTCAGATACACCGCCGTGCCGTCACTCGAAGACGAAGACGGTGACGACATCGTGACTCTGCCGTTCAAGGCAGTGTACGACGACAGCGCGCCGGTGCTGGGCGCCCAATTCCTTGTGGTGAACGAACTGCAAACGCTGGGCGGCTGATAGCAACATGGGGGAGGGCCATGAAGCTAAATCTAGGATGTTGCGACGACATACGGCCTGATTATGTGAATGTAGACATATCGCCTCGCGCAGGCGTAGTAGTAGCAGACCTGCGCGAGGCGTGGCCGTGGGACGATAACTCGGTAGAGTTCATCCGGGCAAAAGACATAATCGAGCACCTACCGGACAAGATACACACGATGAACGAAGCGTGGCGCGTCCTTGCGCCAGGTGGCGTCATCGAAATTGGCGTCCCGACCACAGGTGGGCCGGGCGCATTCCAAGACCCGACACACGTGAGCTACTGGAACGAGCGCAGCTTCCTGTACTACACCGCCGGCAACATATACCGAGAGCGGTTCGCTGAGTCATACGGCATCAAGGCCGCGTTCAAGATACTTGACGCTAATCTGCGTACCGGACAAGACGGGCCATACCTGACCATCAGGATGGAGGCCGTCAAATGAGGCAGCGTGTAAAGCAGTTCGTCAGCGTGGCAACAAAGACCATCCCGATAAGCGGCCCGATATACGAGTTCGGTTCATTGCAAGTCGAGGGGCAGGAAGACATTGCCAATCTGCGCCCGCTATTCCCTGGCATGGAATACGTAGGGTGTGACATGCGCGAGGGGCCGGGCGTAGACGTGATTCTGAACCTGCACGACATCGACCTGCCGGATGAAACCGCCGGCACGGTGCTATGCCTCGACACGCTGGAACACGTTGAGTACTGCCACAAGGCGTGTGATGAGATGCACCGCATACTCAAGCCGGGCGGTATCTGCGTCCTCAGCAGCGTGATGGACTTCCCGATACACGAGTTCCCGCATGACTACTGGCGATTCACGCCGTCTGGATTCGAGAGCCTGCTGCGTCCATTTGAGACGTGCTACGTGGGATTCATCGGTGACCCGCTCCATCCGCATACCGTGTTAGGCATCGGCGTCAAAGGGACGTGCGACTTCACAGCGTTCCGGGCGGTGTGGCAGTGAGCCTATCAGTCGTAATCCTATCAGCCAACAGCGACAACCTGAAAGCGTGCGTGTCGTTCGTGCGGCGCAACGAGCCGGACATTGACATCATCGTCGTGGATGACGGGGCGAAGTGCGACCTTGACGTGCGCTATGTGGACGGCATCCGGCCGTTTGTGTTCGCCAGAAATGCCAACATCGGCATCGCAGCCGCCGGCGACAATGACGTGATCCTGCTGAACGACGACGCGCTGCTGCTGACGAAGCACGGGTTCGCGGGGATGCACGCCGTAGCGAAGTCGTATCCGGACGTTGGCATCTTGTCGTGTGGCGTCGAGGGCGTCGTGTGCAATGCACAGCAGAAGCCGCAACAGCCGGCGTCGGTGCGCTATGCGGACACCATCCTGGCGTTTGTCTGCGTGCTGATACCGCGGGCGGTGCTGGACGAGGTAGGCCCGCTGGACGAGCGGTTCATCGGCTACGGCGAAGAAGACCGCGACTACTGCATACGTGTGCAGCAGGCCGGCAAGCGGCTGGCCGTGTACGACGGGTGCATTGTAGACCACACGGGACATAAGTGTAAGAGCACATTCAGGACACAGCCGAACTGGATGGACAGGTACAACCAGAATAGAGACTTGATTAATCGCAAGTACAGGGAGGGTATCAATGGGTAGCTTTGTAAGCAAGACAGCGGAACGGGTGACGGTAGAGAACCGCCCCGACGAATGGATTGACCTCAAGGCGCGTCTGAGCATCAACGACCGCGCAAAGTTCCAAGACTCCGTAATGAAAGCCGAGTTCACGAAGGGCGACGACGAGGCGAAAATCAGCATGGCGGCGGGTCAGTTGACCTACCGGATGCTGGAATTGTCCATCGTCGATTGGTGCCTGCTTGACGAAGAGGGCAACAAGGTGCCGTTCAAGCGCGCGATGATTGCCGACCTCGACCAGGAAGATGAACTGGTGGACGCCGCAATCAAGCGAGTCGTGGAGCTAAACCCTACTTTGTCGGGGAAGAGCGAGAGCGATGGTTAAAGTCGATTCGTGTTGATTACCAGCGTGCCTATGAGACCGGCAAGGGTAATGTCGAGCGGAGTGAATACGGCACGTATCTTGCCATCAAGGAATACACCAACTGGCAAGTATCCGACGAGTGGCTAGAGAACGCGCCGGCAGACCTGATAGACGAAATCATTGTGCGATTAGAGAAGCAAGCATTAGTAGAGCGCAAAAGACGCCATAACCCTAAGGTATGATATGGCATCTGGACAAGAGATGGCGCTAAAGATGATCCTGAGTTTGAAGGATAATCTTTCTGGCGATATGAAGGGGCCGACAAAGGCGTTAAAGAGCTTTGGCAAAGTCGCTCTAGGCGTTGGTAAAGTTGCCGTCACAGGCATTGCCGCGGCGTCTGGCGCAATCCTAACGCTTGCCGCTACCTCAGCGGATGTTGAGATTGTCGGGAATACATTCTCGAATCTTGCCAGCACAATTGGCGAGACAAGCGACTCCATGATGCGCGCGCTGCGCCCGGCTACGAAAGGCGTGTTGTCCGACTTCGCCCTTATGAGTGGCGGGTCGAAGCTCATGTCAATGGGCCTCGCAAACAGCGCAGCCGAAGCGGCAACCCTCGCAGAGATGGCGACGACGCTTGGTATGGCAATGGGCGAAGAAGCCGGGCCTGCAATGGAAAACTTCACGCTGATGCTTGCCAACCAGTCCATTCCGCGTCTTGACACGTTCGGTATCTCATCCGGCAAGGTTCGTACGCGCATCGAAGAACTGATAACCAGCACCGCGGGCATGACACGTGAACAAGCGTTCATGCAGGCCGTGATGGAAGAAGGCGCGGTCGCTATGGAGCGCGTGGGTGACGTGGGCGACGTGGCTGGTATCAAGATGGCGCAGCTCAAGGCCACGTTCGCCAATCTGAAAGACACTGTCGGCGTGGCGTTGCTACCCATCCTGAATGCACTGCTGACGCCATTGCTGAGACTAGCGCAAACCATAGGCCCGCTGCTTATACCGTGGGTAGAGAAGGCGGTTGACGCTTTTGAGGACTTTCAGATCGGGCTATCTGAGTTATGGACAAGTACTCTACAACCCATATTGAATGCAGTAATTGAGTGGGTACAGAAGGTGCTAGATATAGATTGGTCAAATCTCGGAAATGTCAATTGGCGCGAGATATTCCCGGACTGGCTGGCTGATACGATTTTGTGGATAAGCAACGCATTTGAGACGCTGAAACGCGCCTTTGACTTTGGCGGTTTTAGCGTGCTTGTTGCACAGCTCGGCATGATCTTCGGGCAACTGTGGGGCAAGCTGAAAGAGAAGGCGGCGGAGTGGGCCGGCGGCGCAATGGAAGCGTTGCACGCGGTCATCAACATGGGAATCGGATACCTCAAGGATAAGGTGCCTGAGTGGATAGCGAAAATCGGCCCGGCTGTTGCGGAATTGTGGAGCAAGTTGAAAGAGAAAGCCGCGGAGTGGGCGTCAAGCGCGACCGACTTCTGGAATGAAACTATCAAGCCGGGCATTGCTGGTCTGACTGATAAGGTTGGCGAATGGGCAGAAGCACTTGGCCCGAAGATAGTTTCATTCTGGTCACTGATGCAAGGCAAGGTATCTGTATGGACGGCGCAGGCGGTGCGCTTCTGGAATAACACAATCAAGCCAGGTATCGAGGGGCTTGGTGCAAAAGTATCCGATTGGGTTGCAGCGCTCAAGATACACATTGATGCTTTTTGGCTGAAACTGGTTGGAAAGTCCGTGGGCTGGCTGGAATCGCAGGAGAGTTCGTTTGCACAGCAGATAGCGGACGCATGGGAAGAATTGCTTGTCAATGCGCTGTCGCTGGTTCGCACTGAGGACATCACGGTCGAGGCAATGATGGACAAAGTGTATGACGCCGCACTTGCTGACATGAAGGCAAATGGGCCGTCTCGTGCTGCTGAACTTGGCACAGAGTATGGTGATTCGATTGTCAAGGCTATCGAATCAATTGACCTGACTAAAATCTGGCAGGCCATCGTCGGTATTTTCGATGTTAAGAATATGCAGACAACCCGCAAAGATGAGATGAAAGCGGCCGGCGACGAACTCATAGGCATCATGTGGAAATCTATGATTGATGCGATAAAGGGTGGCGGCGCGCAGGAGAGCGCCGATGCTGTCGGGGCCGCTATGATGGGTGGCGTCGCAAACGGTATTACTACTAACGCCTTCCTGGTGAGCGACGCAGGCATTGCAGCCGTCAAGGATTCTATACCGCTGATTATGAAAGGCATTGACGCCCACTCCCCGTCGAAGCTGACTGAAGAGATTGGCGAAGCTATGGCCGGCGGTATGGAAGTTGGGCTGGCCAACAAGGTGACATCTATCGTCAATGCTGCCGTTGGTGCAGCGTGGGCGGTTATCAACGCGGTAACGTCTGTACTAGATATCGGCTCCCCGTCCAAGGTATTTATGAACATCGGCCAGGAAACTATGGCCGGACTGCAATCTGGCATCCAGCAAGGCGTGACCGGCGTGGCGCAAGTGATGGCCGACATTGGCGACCTGGTACTGCGATTCTCAGACCTGTTCTGGGCCATCGGCGGAGATCCTAACCTTGAGCGCGCACAAAGCATCGCCACCACTATGACCTCGATAGCGGGCATGTTCATTGACGTGATTGATGCGTTTGATGAGCTTGCAAACTACCAGGGCGTCGAGGGATTAGGCGATGCCATCATGGAAATCATGGCCGAGATGCACGACTCCGTTAACCGCGCTATCGGCCTGGCATGGACGTGGTGGGATGCGGAGCTTGAGCGAGCCGCTGTCGTAGCGTCACTCATTGGCGACCTCGTGGGGCTGATAGTACCAGCGCTGGAAGCGTTCGACGCGCTGGATGGATGGGAGCCGCCGGACAATCTCGGAGCGAAGATAAACCGATTTGCCGCGCAGTTGTCCGGGGCGCTGACAGAGCTTGGCCGAGTGACGCGTGTCGATACCGACTGGATCGGGCTGGCAGAGTGGGCGGCTGAGGTAGAGCCGGCAATCGGCCTCATTCAAGGCGCGGTCGATGCACTGGCCGCCATTGCAGAGTACAAGGTTGTAGCGGGGCTGGGCGCGAAAATCAAGGCGCTGGCGGGACAGATTGGTATTGTAGTTGTCGAGTTCAAAAAGGTGTCTGAGTGGCGCGCGGAATGGCCTGACCTGTCAGCCTTTGCCAGTGCGGTGCAGAACGCCACGTCACCTATCAAGAACGCAATAGACGCTCTCGCAGCGTTGGCAGAGTACAAAGCGGTCGCAGGGCTGGGAGCGAAGATAGAATCGCTTGCCGGACAGATGGGCATCGTCACGCTGGCAATTAAGAGAGTGGACGCGTGGCGCGAAGAGTGGCCCGACCTGACCGGGTTCGCGGGCGCTGTTAACACGGCGGTGAGCCTGATTAAAGGCCCGATAGATGCACTCACAGCGCTGGCAGACTATGAACCAGTACAGAACATCGGAGAGAAAATCACGGCACTGGCAAACCAGATTGGCATCGTCGTGCTGGCATTCAAGAAGATTGCCGGCTGGCGTGCTGAATGGGACAGCGTCGGTGAGTTCTCTGAGAATGCGAAGAAGGCCATGGAGCTGATGAAGTCGGCGCTGGATGCGTTGGGCGCACTGGCAGAGTTCGGCACTGAGTACATCACGCCGCAGAAGTTCTACGTGTTCGGCGACATCGTGCGCTTTGCAGTCGAGATGATTGCATGGGTAGCGTACTCGCTGGGGCCGAAGGCGGCAGAAGCAGCCGGCGCGTTCGCTGAGTATGGCAAGACGATATTCGACATGATGAAGTCGGCGCTGTCGTTCCTGGGCGACCTGAACGAGACGGCGCTGCCGGAAGAAGCGAAGGTCGCGGCGTTTATCCAGACGTTGCGCGGCATTCTTGGTCAATTCACTGTCGGCGCAAACGTAGCGGCCAACATCGCACAGCAGGCATACGGCATCGGGAACAGCCTCGCGTACGCAAGCGCGGCCAGTGGGTTCGGCGAATCATTTGGGATAACACGTGTATCTGTACCGAAACTTCCCACACCGACGCGAGACTGGGGCGGCGTTATTGGCGCCCCTCCTGTGTACTCAGGCGGTGGCGGCGGTGGTGGCACAGCCGGTGGTGAGTGGCAGCAGGCCATGGTTGACCTGCGCGACATGTACAAGGAAGACCGCGCGGCCGGCAATAGCGATTCGCTGTTGCTTCGCAGCGCCATGATTCGCGTACTGGCTGACATATTCCCTGACGTGCAACGCGAAGCGGGAGCCGCATACTAATGGCGTTGGATTGGCACATAGACATTCTCTGGGACGATACAGAGTACATACTCAATGGCGGATACGAGACACTAGGTGGCGGTGGCGTGTGGGATGAGTGGTCTGAGCATGAAGATGACGGCTCATTCGACAACGAGACCGTTAATGTTTACAGCGGTGTCAACGCGGCAAAGTGTACGACAGGCCCATCCGTGGATACGGATATGTATCAGACAATTACTGTTACCGCTGAGACGGATTACGAACTAACTATCTGGACGGCCGGGGATGGGACATACGATGGGCGCTACAAAGTAACAGACCAAACACATGCGGCTGACATTATAGAGATGACACATACCGGAGTTACTGGCACAGATTACGAGGAGGTTGTCGAGCAATTCACCACGCCGGCAGGCTGTACCAGTATCCGGGTATACCTATATTCACCTGACACCAATGGCGGCATTTGTTACTATGATGAGGTGTCGCTCCTACAATGGGAGGCGGAGGAAGACAGGGCCGTTCACCCGCTGAAAATCACTCGCGGGCGCAAGGATCAATTCAGCAGCATTCAGGCGTGTAAGCTCACGTTCACGCTTGACAACAGCACAGAGCGATACGATGCGTGGAATACGGGGAGTGCAATCTATCCCAATGTCAAACCACGCCGGCGGGTGCGAGTAGCAGTTGATTTCCCGGACGCTCTGTTGCTGGAGGATGGATACTACCTGCTACTGGAGGATGGTGGCAGGATATTGCTTGGAAGCTCTACATCATACGAAATATTTCACGGGCGCATAGAGGAAATCCGGCCATCCGGCGGGATAGGGAATAAGCGCGTCACCGTCACCGCATACGATGGGTGGAAGGACTTTGCCGGACATAGCGCCAGCATTGCATTGCAGGAATCCATCACGCCAGACACAGCTATCGGCCTGCTACTGGATGATGTAGGTTGGCCGGATAGCCCTACATACCGCGACCTGGATACAGGCAACGACACGCTGGATTACTGGTGGTGCAATCAGTCAGTGAGGCCGGCGCTGGAATCACTGGCGAAATCAGAGTGGGGCGCGTTCTGGATATCCAAAGAAGGCAAAGCGGAATTTATGAACAGGACGGCCTACATCACCGGTACGTCTGTTGGTACGCTAGATGAATCGGAGATAACAGACATACAGGTGAGCCAGCCGTGGGACTTGATACGCAACGTTATCAATATCAAGTGCCGGCCGGTGAGCCTGAGCACTACCACGTCTGAGTTTGTGAGTAACGGTGGATTTGAGTATGGCGATCCTCCGGAAGAGTGGACGGCTGTTAATGCCACACTTGCATCATACGCCGTCAGTACACATAGCGGATCGGCGGCTTTGTCTGTGGCGGCTACTGCTGATACTGGACGATGTAGGCAAACCATAGATGTTACGGCCGGTGATAGTATGGATTTTTCTGGATGGTCATTGCATAGCGCCGCCGGGCATCGTGGAAAATTCTACATATACGATGTTGATAACGCCGCAAACCTATGGGCTGGGGCTTATGCTGATAACGCTGTGTGGACTGAGGACACAACTACTGTTGTTATTCCAGCAGGATGCACACAGGTATATGTGTATTGTATGGTAGAAACGAGCGGCGAGACAGTCTATTTCGACGACATATCACTGACTGGAACCGCCGGCACTATCTGGGAGTTTGCGGAAACTGGCGTGTCGATTGCCGCCGGGGAATCGCTGACCATATGGGCGGAGTACTACGACGCGAACAACAACCTGGCGCCGGCGAAGGACGTGTACGAGCCTATCCGATATGAGGACTACACCGCCAATAGCGCGTCGGACGGTAGCGGCACTGACATGACGCCGGATATGAGCATCACCACGTCCATCTACAGTCAGAGCGCGAAGCTGGTTATCGAGAACACGCACGGGGCCACGACGCTGTATATCACATCACTGGCAATTCGTGGCAAGGCAATTACACAACTACCAATCGAGATCAAGAAAGAGGACACTGACTCGCAGGATGACTTCGGCAAGCGCGTGTTGCCGCTAGACGTGCCGTGGCAGCAGCAGGTAGCTGTTGCCGATTCGCTGGGCGACTTGCTGATAGGGTTCTACCCTGACCCGTTGCGGTCTGTGACGGTGACGCTGAAACAGCGATTCCCTGACATACTGCAATACGATATTATGGACAGGCTCACGTTCACCTGCGACACATACGACATATACGAGGTGTTCCGGCTCGGCCACATGGAACTGTACACGATGGGGAACATGCAGGCGCTTGGAGCGCGATGGCATCTTGAGCCAGCGGACAACGAAACGTATTGGCTCTTGGGGGATGCGGGAAACTCCGAGATGGGCGAGACAACGAGGCTTGGTACATGACAAAGATACGCTATCAAGAAGACGAAGCTGCGAGGCTGGGTTATCGCACCACGCGGATAATGACCACCTCGCTGGCAAGGCGAAACGGTCACACATACAGGAACGGCGCACAGGGCGAGCCGCAAATGGCTCGCCTTAATCATGCCCGTTGGCTGGTCGATTGCCCGTTCTGCAAAGGCGCGGAGATTGTGAGCGTGGGCGGCGAGTTCTTCTGCCAGTCATGCGGCATGAAAGAGAACGGCGGTCACCCGATGCCCGTGGCGTTCCCCGGCAGCCGGCGACAAATCGAGGTGCTTGTGCAACAGAGGCCGGAGGAACATTGCAACTGGACACACGAGACGAAGCGCGACCTGTGGCGTGAGAACGTTGACCATGGGATAGGGGGCTGATATGGCTTGGACTGCGCCTCGGACGTTCGCGACGAGCGAATTGATAACAGCAGCCATTATGAACACGCACGTACGAGATAACCTGCTTGCGCTCAAGAAAGGACTCATCGCCGGCGGCTCGTTGCAGTTCATCTGGTACGACAGCCTGAGCGGGAAAAACCCTGTTGTGGATGGTACGACGTATTCCGATTGGGCGCTATGCGACGGCGCGGCGCAGAACGGATACACCACGCCGGACTTCCGCAACCGCTTCATCGTCGGTGCGGGTGACACGTACTCGCAGAATGACACCGGCGGGGCTACGACTTCGGCGCACACGCACGGGCCGGGCACGCTGGCGACCGGCGACAACGACGCGGATCACAACCACGCGAATCCGGAAACATCGGTTGAATCACTGGGCGGCGCATCGGAATCGGTTGCCGCGGGCGCAGATTACGGCATAACAAACCACACGCACACGCAAGCAGCCACTGGCCTTGTATCACAGAATCACGGCCACTCAGTTGATAGCGGCACAACCGCCAGCGATTCAACGGCGATCCTGCCGCCATACCGAGCGGCGGGCATGTTCATGTACGCGCCGGCCTAGAATGTGAAAATCGGCAACGTGAAGTAGTCAATAGACGGAAATTCACCTACCGGACGGAGGAGCAGATGGCTGATAAAAAATTGACTGAATTGACACAAGACGAGTCGCCTACGAAAGATGATCTGATATATACCGTTAATGACCCAGGAGGGACCGCGGCATCGCGCCAAGTTACAATTGAGGACATTCTGGAGACGGTCAATGATTTGACGGCTGATACTACCCCGGATTATGCTGACATATTACTCACAATAGATGACCCTAGCGGAACGCCAGACGCACAGAAATCGACAATACAACAAGTCGCAGCGGCGGCACGCCCCGCTCAGACGGTGATTGTCTCCGCCGAGACGGGGCGAGGCGACTACACCACGTTGTCTGCGGCACTGGCGGCTATCACGGATGCAGCGGACGCGAAAGAATATCTGATTATCGTCCATGGTGAGATTGCTGAGACGGCAGCTATTACGGCGAAATCTCACGTCAATGTGATGTTTTTGGCGGGGGCGTGTGTGACGGTGAACTCTACGTCCACGCTTAACGCCGTGAATATGTCGAGCATCACAAATTCCGTGTGGGCCGCGGTAGACTCGACGAAACCGTGTATCCGCCGGACGGGCGCGGTTAGTGGAGC
>Ga0180432_10002860_pt1 | contig 25449 bp, 24 predicted proteins | sample SS_ome_10_FD_132414 | JGI IMG/M metagenome (GOLD analysis project Ga0180432, IMG submission 132414) | Hypersaline lake sediment archaeal communities from the Salton Sea, California, USA - SS_1_MS_2 metaG | ecosystem: Environmental > Aquatic > Non-marine Saline and Alkaline > Hypersaline >... | reverse complement strand
TTTAACCGATCGAAAGAAGAAAAGCTCTCTGGAAAACCGTTCCTTGAGGATGTGGTGCATGGGATATTCGCCATAAGAAGCCCGCATCGTCCTAATCATATCGGGTTCTCAATAGTGAAACTCAAAAAGGTAAAAGGTTCCGAAATCATTTTCTCTGAAGTGGACATCCTTGACGGAACGCCTCTTTTGGATATCAAGCCCTATATCGGCTATTTTGATAGCCGGACCGGTGTTAAGAACGGCTGGGTGGAAAAGCATTTCAAAAAAGGCAAGATTCCACCAAAGACAAGGATAAAATAGCAAAATTAGTGAACAAATCGTGGTGGAATCGTGGTGAAAAGGGCGATTTGAGCACGAAATCCGATAGTCCCGGCACCTCCACCATTTTTTTTGTCCAATTCCAAGTTATTAAAAACCAACAAGTGAGGTTGAATGAATAAAATAATAAGTTTACTGGCAATATCTGTTCTTATGTTCACAAATAATTCTTTTGCGCAGGCAAAAGCATTTACAGATAGAGAGTTGATGATATATCACGAATGGACCAAGGAAACAGAAGCCTTGGATATCGACGACACTATGGAGGACGATGAAGAGTATTTTAGATTGCTGGACGAAGGGTATAAAGAGATAGATATAAAAGTATCTCAAAAATATGGACTTGCACCTGGTGAACTTGAGAACATCATAAACAGGGCCAACGCGTATGAGCTCACAGACTGGGACAGGCAACTATTAGCCGTGATAGGACAAAGACTCCCACCACCTTATACGGAAGAAGACAGTAACAGAGTTTTTAGGGGAATTGCTGACAAATATGGAATAAGTTTTTATAGAGTATATTTTATAAATAATAGAAAGTTCGCAGAGATAGCTGAAAAGTTTGTAGGGATGTGGCTTTAACCCTGACAAGTGAGGTTGATCCGTGCGCCCAAATGGTGCCCATTTTACGGCACCTCCGCCATTTAAAAGCTAAAGCCCCCGTTAACGACGCGGGTTTTTACCGGTGTCTCCAGCCCTGGGGCATTTTAACCGTCGCATAGGTTTCACAAAAAAGTCACGATATTTTCACGACGAATTCACTTAAAAAATGTAAGATTTAGTTGTAAAATAAAATAAACGGGAGGAAGTGGACAATGGCCAAAGAAAGAGTGCTGATCGTTGAGGATGACAAGAATATATCTAAATTGATCAAATATAATCTGGAAAAAGAAAGGTTTCATTGTACGGCATGTTTCAACGGGGAAGAAGCATTGAAAATCCTGGATAAAGATTCTTTTGATCTTGTCATACTTGATATAATGCTCCCCGGGATAGACGGTCTTGAGGTGGCCAGACAGATCAAGCAGAATAAGACGCTTTCCGATATGCTCATTATTATGCTTACCGCTAAAGGGGAAGAAGTGGATAGAATTGTCGGCTTTGAACTCGGAGCGGATGATTATATAGTTAAACCTTTCAGTCCGCGGGAGCTTATCTTACGCATAAAAGCGATATTGAGAAGGCAAAAGCCGGAGGAGCCCGAGAAAGACAAGCTTGCGGCCGGAAAACTCATGATTGATATGCCGCGGCATAAAGTAACTGTCGATAAGAAAGAGATAGAGCTTACTTCAATGGAGTTCAAACTGCTCGTTGTCCTTATGCAGAGGAAAGGACGCGTGCAATCGAGAGAAAAACTTCTGCAAGACGTATGGGATATAGCCTCCGATGTTACGACCCGCACGGTAGACACGCATATTAAACGGCTTCGGGAAAAACTGGGCAAGGCCGGTTCTCTTATAGAAACGGTGAGAGGGGTCGGGTATCGTTTCAGCGACAAGGAAAAAGCTTGAGAATAAATATCCATTATAAAATAACCATTATTTTCTGTCTGATACTTGCCGTCATTTTGATCGGGGTCTTTTCGTACCTCAATACCACGTTAAAAGATTACATTTACTCCAGGATAAAGACTGCTTTGACTAAAGAGGTCTTGCTGGCCAAACTTTTTCTGGAGAAAGATTTCCACGGATATCCGCGTTTACAAGAAATAGATGATATAGCCGACAGGGCGGGCGAGAAGCTTGAAACAAGGGTGACGATAATAGGTCTTGACGGCACGGTCCTGGGCGATTCGGACCTAAACGGAGCTGAACTTGAGGCTGTGGAGAATCATTTCAACCGTCCGGAAGTGCAGGAAGCCTTCAGATCGGGTATAGGAAAAAGCAGGCGTTTCAGCACTACCGTTCAGAAGGACATGCTGTATATCGCGGCAGTGTTCGGAAAAGATAAGCCTCAGGGGATCGTAAGGATGTCCCTGCCGCTATCGGATGTGGACATGGTATCAGCCAAGCTCAAGAGGATGCTGTTATATGCTTTATTGATAGCGTTCCTTGTATCTGTTTTGGTAAGTTTTTTCGCGTCATTCTTTATCTCTAAACCCATAAAGGACATATCGACTGCCGCGGCTGATATAGCCAAGGGTAATCTCGCTAAAAAAATATTCATCAGGACAAACGACGAGATCGGGGATCTTGCCGCTAGTTTTAACTATATGGCCGAAGAAATACGTTCAAAAATAGACCAGATCACCGGCAACAAAGCCAGGCTGGAGGCAGTCTTTCTGAGCATGTTTGACGGGTTGATAGTCGTTGACGCAAAAGGCGCTATATTACTCATGAACAAAGCCCTTCAGGACATGTTCATGGTAAGTAAGGATCCCGTCGGCAGGAAACCTCTTGAGGTCATACGCAATATCGAAGTGCAGGAAACCGTGGACAGGCTTTTAAAAATGACAAGCGGCATGGAGTCGAGGGAAATATCTATTTTAATGCCGGAGAAGAAAGCACTGATGATACACGGGACACCTGTAATACGGGACGGCAAGGTAGAGGGAGCTGTGCTTGTTTTCCATGATATAACGGAGATAAGGCGTCTTGAAAATATCCGCAAAGATTTTGTGGCTAATGTTTCCCATGAACTCAGGACACCGGCTTCCAATATAAAAGGTTTTGCCGAAACCCTTGGCGCCGGCGCCTTGGAAGACAAAGAGCATGCCAAAGACTTTGTGAAGATAATAGAGGCGAACGCCGAGAGGCTCGTAAGGCTTATAGATGATCTTCTGGACCTTTCAAAGATAGAAACGGGAAAATTGAAATTAGATTTCAGATCCTGTTCCCTGCGTACGATCGCGGATAAAGTGATAAAAGATCTGGAAAATGCGGCCAAAGAGAAATCCATAAACATAGAGAACAACATGGATAAAGATATCCCGGATATAATGGTCGATGAGCCTATGATCGCGCAGGTCTTTTATAACCTGATAGACAACGCGATAAAATACACGGATAATGGCGGGTTCATAAAGCTTACCGCGAAGGAACAGGCGGGTTTTGTGACGGTCAGCATATCCGACAATGGCGTAGGTATATCTGAAAAGGACCTGCCCCGTATTTTTGAACGTTTCTATTGCGCCGATAAAACACGTTCCCGTCAGGCCGGCGGGACAGGGCTCGGCCTCTCGATAATCAAGCATATAGTCGAGGAACACGGCGGCCAGGTTTCCGTTGAGAGTATACTTGGCCAGGGTTCCACCTTCACTTTTACGCTTCCCAAAGCGTAATTCCATCATCTTTTTAATGCTTTTCACTTCCCTCAGGGTGAAATATGCCCGTATTTTAATTCACTTATAGTTCACTTTTTTGTAAAAAATCCTCCACATTAAAAATGTACAATTTAAGCGAAATTCGATGAGAACCATCAATATAAGGAGGGAAAAAATGGGAATGTTTAATATCTGCAGGGTGGAAGATTTTCATTTGTGGTATAGCGCCGCAAAGTATGGATTTTTCGCGGCAATCGTTATACTGGCATTTCTGGCTACAGGGGTAGGCTACCTTAGGTATTGCAAAAAAATATCGGAAGATCTTATAAACGCGATTAAATTCCGCAATGACACAGAAAAGGAAGGGGGTGATAACTGGCCAGATCTGCAACCGGGAATATTCGGTATTGACAGTTCCAACGAGTTCACATATGCGGATTTTGAAAAAAGCTGTACACAAATAGAGTTGAAAAAAAAGGAACTTTGTGCGCAAAAATAAAAAGACAGAAAAACGTCAAAAAAAGGAAGGAGAGAAATGAAGAGGAAAATTGCGATCATGATGCTTATTTTGGTTTCAATTATTGGATTCTGCTCGGGCAGCGCGCGGGCCAGCGAGATGGATATTCTGGTTAATAAACTTGTGGAAAAGGGCATTCTTACTCCATACGAGGCCCAGATATTGAAGGCGCAGGCAAAAGAGGAAGCTGCCAAGGAGTTGGCGGAAGGCAAGGCAATAACGGCACCTGAATGGACACAGAAAATAAAGTTGAAAGGAGATGTGAGGTTCAGGACCCAGACGGACTGGGGTAAAGGACTGGGCCCTGCGCATGAGAGAATAAGGGAAAGAGTAAGAGCCAGGTTAGGCGTTGAAGGGAAGGTCAACGAGCAGGTGTCTGCCGGCATTCTGGCCGTAACCGGAAATAACGATCCAAGGTCTACCAACCAGACACTGGACGATGATTTCGAAACATACGATTTCCGTTTGGATCAGTATTACATCCATTGGACGCCGGAACTTACCGAAGGAGTTGGTACAGGTGATCTCTGGCTGGGAAAATTTGGGAATCCGTTAGTCAAGTCAGAACTTCTTTGGGACGGAGATATCTGCCCGGGCGGTGTAGCTGTGCAATACATGTCTCCTAATTTTAATTTCGGTGAAGTGCCTACAAACCTTTATGCCAATGGCGCAATGTTCTGGTTGGACGAGATAGGGACTTCCCAGAGGGATCCTTTAATGTGGGTTGTGCAGGGCGGCCTGAAAATGGACATAATAAAGGATTGGGACGCGACATTGAACCTGGGGACAGCATATTACGGGTTGGCTAACATCAAGGGGAACCAGAGTTATGGTTACGACTATTCGGCAGGTACTAATACTCTCTGGGGAGGAGCTCTCGGAAACACTTACAGGTATGACTTCCACATGCTGGATCTCATCTTTAATTATGACAGCAAGAAACTGTTTGATTTTGAATTAGGGCACGGGCTTTACGGTGATTTTATCTGGAATACCGAAGCTGCGAAAAATCAACTTGCCTGGCAGCTTGGATGTTATCTCGGCACTAAAAAGCCGAAAAAGCCGGGAGATTGGAAGCTCTGGGGGGAATACAGGTATATAGAACGCGACGCAGTGCCTGATTTTATGCCTGACTCCGATTTCTATGGATTCACTCCCCAGGGTAGACCACGGGCTGGCGGTACCGGCGGCCAGGGCATAAATTGCGGGATTGACTATGCGATATTCAAGAATACGGTTCTTTCCGCGGAATACTACTGGATGGAGCCCATAAGCATCAACAAGGGATTAACGAATGACTATGATGAACCGTACCAGCTTATGCAGCTGGATATTAAGACAAAATTTTAAGTTCACATAAAGTTCACATAACTGTAACCGGCAAGAAACATAATTATATTAAAATATATAACAAAGGAGAGGACCGATGAAAGGGTATATGCGATTAATGTTGGTAGCGGCATTGACCTTTTTCCTATGCGGGGAAGGGCATGCCAGGGATATGATACAGATAAAAGGTTCTGACACGCTGATAAATCTTGTGCAGCGGCTGAGCGAGGTCTATATGGGCGAGAACCCCGGTAAATATATCTCGGTTACCGGAGGCGGATCCGGAACGGGAATAGCGGCTCTTCTTAACGGTAAATGCGATATAGCCGATGCGTCACGGCTCATGAAGTCGAAAGAGGTCACCATGGCGCTTGATGCGGGCATAACCCCGAAAAGGGTAGTGGTAGCCATAGACGGCCTAAGCATTATCGTTAATGAGAATAATCCCGTCACACAGCTTACGGTAGGTCAGATAGGGAAGATCTTCAGGGGGGAGATCACTAACTGGAAAGAAGTCGGGGGGGATAATAAACCGATCACGCTTTACGGGAGGCAGTCTAATTCCGGTACATTTGACTTTATGGTTGAAATGGTGCTTAAGGGGGATCATTCTTCGCGGATGAGAAGAATGAACGGGAATGCGCAGATAGTAGAAGCTGTTAAGTCAGATGGAACAGGCGTAGGTTATGTAGGCGTAGGGTACGTGAAGACCGCGAAAGGAGTGACCATATTGAAAGTTGCTTCCAGCACGGCCGGTCCTTACGGAAGTCCGCTTAATATAGAGGATGTCAAGAGCGGGAAATACCCGGTGACCAGACCCCTTAATCAGTATGTAAACGGAAACCCGACAGGAGATGTTCTTGATTTTATTAAATTCGAGCTCAGCTCCGAGGGGCAAAGAATAGTGGAAGAAGAGGGTTTTTTTCCGGTTTCGGTATCGCAGGAGTACGTCAATTTCAATAAAGAGACTATAGGGCATTAAACAGCGTAAGGGAAGAAGGAGGCCGTGATGGTAAAGAGATTTAAAGAGAAAATGATCCACGGCCTCTTTTTTTTCAACGGCTTACTGGTGGTGATCGTGCTCGTCGGTATATTTGCGCTCCTGGTATTTACTTCGGTCCCGGCTTTCATGGAGATCAGCTTGAAAGAGTTCTTTACGAGCACGGATTGGAACCCGACTTCATATGTCAAGTCCTCATACGGTATTGTTTCCATGCTGGTAAGCACCTTCATGGTAACGGTAGGCGCTCTTATTATCGCCATCCCGCTCGGAATAGGGACAGCCGCGTATCTTTCGGACATAGCAAGCGCAAGAGTGAGAGAAATAGCGAAACCGGTAATCGAGATATTAGCCGGAATACCTTCGGTCGTTATAGGGTTTTTAGGCATAGTGCTTGTCGGGCCGGTAATCGCAAAGGTGTTCGGTATATCCAACGGACTGAACGCATTGAACGGGGCAATACTTCTTGCTATCATGGCACTGCCTACCATCATAAGCATATCCGAGGACGCGCTGGGCAGTGTGCCAAAATCTTTTACTGAAGCTTCCCTTGCTTTGGGAGCCAGTCATTGGCAGACCATTATCAAAGTCAAGATCCCGGCGGCAATATCCGGGATCTTCGCCGCATGTATGCTGGGCATGGGCAGAGCCGTCGGAGAAACCATGACCGTTTTAATGGCTACCGGCTGCGCTCCGGCGATGCCAAGGGGTTTCCTTGATTCCGTAAGGACTATGACGTCCACAATAGCTATTGAACTGGGAGAAGTGCCTTACTATACAACGCATTATTACGCGCTTTTTGGCGTCGGACTTGTACTTTTTATTATTACTTTCACGGTCAATATGGTCTCGGATATTGTACTGCATAAATATAAGGTCAAAGTGCGATGAACAGGAAAAGAATATCGGAAAATATCGGTTTTAATATATTGAGGCTATGCATGGGGATAGTTGTTATTGCTCTTTTGATCATCTTGTTCGACATAGTAACGAAAGGCGCAGGCAAAATAAGCTGGGAATTTTTGACCGAACCGCCGAGAAAAGGCATGACCGAAGGCGGGATCTTACCTGCGATAGTTGGCACTTTTCTGGTAACCGTCATAACCGCGTTTTTGGCTGTTCCGATGGGGATGGGATGCGCCATTTATCTTAACGAATATGCCAGGGACAGCAAAATGACAAGGCTTATAAGGATGTCCATAAGGAACTTATCAGGAGTGCCGTCGATCGTATACGGTCTTTTTGGCGTAGTTCTTTTTGTACAGCTTATGCATCTTGGGACCTGTGTTCTGGCGGCAGGATTGACTTTGGGTCTCATGACATTGCCCTGGACGATTACGGCAAGTGAAGAAGCGCTTAAGAATGTTCCTCAATCTTACAGGGACGGCGCTCTGGCATTAGGGGCTACGAAATGGAAAGCTATAAGGACGAATGTATTGCCGTACGCGGTGCCGGGTATGCTTACCGGGACTATTCTGGGCTTGGCGCGCGCCGCCGGAGAAACAGCTCCAATACTGTTTACGGGTGCGGCTTTTTTTCTGCCGTTTCTGCCCAGGTCGCTATTTGACCAGTTCATGGCGCTTCCGTATCACCTGTATATAATGGCGACCCAGCATCACGCGATATCTCAAGTGAGGCCCATTGCGTACGCGACAGCGCTTGTCCTTATTGCGCTTATATTTTCCATGAACCTGTTCGCGATAGTGTTGAGATACCGTCTAAGAAAAGTAAAAAAGGAATAGACATGGAAGACACCAAGATAAAAGCCGAGAAATTTAATTTTTATTACGGAGACCATAAGGCCCTTTCTGATGTCTCGGTGGATATTTATAAGAACAAAGTATTGGGCATTATCGGTCCGTCAGGATGCGGGAAATCGACGTTTTTACGGAGTCTTAACAGGATGAACGATGTGATACTTGGGTCAAGATATGAAGGGACCGTTCTACTTGACGGGCAGAATATATTCGACCCCGGGGTGGATGTAGTTGAGATAAGGCGCAAAGTAGGAATGGTTTTCCAAAAATCCAATCCTTTCCCGAAAAGTATTTTTGAGAATGTGGCTTATGGCCTTAAGATCAACGGAAAGAAAGACAAAAATTTCATCGCGGAGAGGGTAGAAAAAAGTCTTAAAGACGCGGCTCTCTGGAGCGAAGTGAAGGACAGGCTAGATAAAAGCGCCTTTGATCTTTCTGGAGGGCAGCAGCAGAGGCTATGTATAGCGAGGGCTTTAGCCGTTGAGCCGGAAGTCATCCTTATGGATGAACCCGCGTCCGCTCTCGATCCGACCGCGACCGCCAAGATAGAAGAACTTATACAGGAGCTTAAGGAAAAATACACTATAGTCATAGTCACGCATAACATGCAGCAGGCGGCAAGGATCTCGGATTATACGGCTTTTTTCATGATGGGAGAACTGGTAGAATATGATGCCACAAGCAAGATGTTTACCAGCCCCTCCAAAAAGATAACAGAAGAATATATTACCGGAAGGTTCGGATGACCTATCGGGCATTTTAAAAAGGCAGGTGGATAATGGCAGAAAGACATTTCGACGAGGAACTGACAAAACTCAAGATGAACCTCATGAAGATGGACTCCCTTGTAGAGGAGGCTATCTATAAATCCGTGGAAGCCATAAAGAACAGAGATAAACTCCTGGCCCGGGAAGTCATTGACGGAGACAACAGGATAGATGAGATGGAAAACATCATAGAGGAAAACGCTATAGAACTATTGGCATTAAGACAGCCGATGGCCGTGGACCTCAGGTTCATAACCACCGGGATGAAGATAAACGCCGAACTTGAAAGAATGGCGGACCTGGCTGTCAATATAGCCCAGCGTGCTGTAGAAATAGCCGACAAACCTTTACTTAAACCGATGATAGATATTCCTAAACTATCGGAAATGGCAAGAAAAATGATAAAAGGCGCTATAGATGCGTTCGTGAATATGGATGAGAAACTTGCAAAAGAGATAATTCTGATGGATCCGCGAGCCAACGCGCTGAAAAAGGCCGTACAGGAAGAACTTATCAACGATTATATGGTCAAAGACGGAACAACTGCTACAAGGGCAGTGCCGCTTCTTTTGGTCGCGAGACACCTTGAAAGAATATGCGATCATGCCACAAACATAGCCGAAGACGTCATATACATGGTCCAGGCAAAGGTAGTCAAGCACCGGAAACTTTAGAACGGAAAAAGATATAATCGCCTTAAGCAAATCTCCCGTCGCTTATATTCTTATATATCCTTTACCTCTTACATATCCTATATTATAATAAACCAATGAAATCTGGAAGGAACAGGCCGATCGGTATATTCGATTCGGGTGTCGGCGGGTTGACAGTTGCTAAAAGCGTACGCAGGTATCTTCCCAATGAGGATATTATATATTTTGGAGATACTGCGAGAGTTCCTTACGGCAACAAGTCACGTTCGACCATTATACGTTTTTCTCGTGAGATAATGGAATTCATGATGAAGAAACGGGTTAAGATGGCAGTCGTGGCTTGTAATACCGCATCAAGCTTGAGTTTATCCGTTTTAAAGAGCCATTACCCGATACCGGTCGTAGGTGTTATAAATCCGGGAGTTAAGGAAGCTATTGCTGCAACAAAAAGTAAGCGCATCGGTGTTATAGGAACAGATTCAACTATTTCCAGCGGTTCGTATAATAAAGAGCTCAAGAGGCTCGGCAGATCCTATAAACTTTTTTCAGCCAGCTGTCCGCTTTTCGTGCCGCTGGTTGAAAATAAATTCCTTAATGGCGAGATTACCGAACAGGTCGTGCGTAAATACTTAAAACCGTTGATGAAAAAAAATATTGATGCTCTTATTCTCGGCTGTACGCATTATCCTCTTCTTAAAGGCCTTATCGGGAGGACGATGAAAGGAGTGAAACTTGTGGACTCTTCAACTGCTGTGGCCAAAAGAGTAAAGGAGATCCTTATCTCAAAGAATATGCAGTCGGACAGGAATAAGAAAAGAGGGAAAGCGGTTTATTATGTGAGTGATGATCCAAAGGCTTTCCGCAAGGTCGCTCATATATTCTTAAGAGAGAAGATCGATATAAAAAGGGTGGATCTATATAATTATGCGTGATGTCGATGTATCAGTTATAGAGAAAGAAGTCAAAGATCTCTGCATAAAGGCTAATACTGTTTTAAGAAACGATATGTTAAAAGCCATTAAAAATGCTTACGATCAAGAGACCGAGGAAAAAGCCAGGGAAATGCTCGGCATACTTCTTGAAAATGCTGAAATAGCGGAAAAAGAAATGCTTCCTATCTGCCAGGATACCGGCATGGTAGCCATATTTTTGGAAATAGGCAAAGACGTGGCCATTAAAGGCGGTAATCTTAATGATGCCATCAATAGAGGGGTTTCCGAAGCATATGCTGAAGGGTGTTTCAGAAATTCTGTTGTTGAGGATCCTATTAAACGAAAAAATACCGGCAATAACACGCCTGCCGTTCTGCATACAGAGATCGTTGACGGAGAAAAGATAGAGATATCTGTTATACCTAAGGGGTTTGGCGCGGAGAATAAAAGTAAAATGGCCATGTTGAATCCCACAGCAGGCAAAAAAGAGATAGTGGATTTTTGCGTAGAAACCGTAAAAACAGCTGGTCCTGATGCATGCCCTCCGTATGTCATGGGTATAGGCTTGGGCGGGACAATGGAGATGAGCGCTTACCTGGCAAAAAAAGCGCTTTTAAGATCTATTGATGAAGCTAACCCTAAAGAGCATATCGCCGAACTGGAAAAAGAGATAAAAGATAAGTGCAATGCTCTTAATATAGGCGTAATGGGTCTTGGCGGGGGCGCAACAGTTTTGGGTGTTGGTATATTGGAAGCCCCGACACATATAGCGGGTCTGCCGATAACTATAAATATATGCTGCCATGCCCTGAGAAGCGCAAGCAGGAAACTGTAATAATCATAAAAATGAAAGACGTAAAACACATACAAACGCCTTTAGACTACAAAACTATTTCCTCGTTGAGGGCAGGGGATGAAGCTTTGCTTTCAGGCGCGATATACACCGCAAGAGATCAGGCGCATCTCAGGTTGTGCGAACTGATGGAAAATAAAAAAGAACTTCCGTTCGATCTGGAAGGACAGATCATTTATTATTGCGGCCCGGCGCCTTCACGCAATAGGCCCATCGGTTCTTGCGGGCCTACAACTTCGGGCCGGATGGATCCTTTTACCCCGAAGATCCTTTCATTAGGCGCCAAAGGGTTGATCGGCAAAGGGAAAAGATCGGATGAGGTGAGGAATTCCATAAAAAAACATAAGGCTGTTTATTTTGTTGCGCCTGCGGGAGCGGGTGCTTATTTGAGCACGAAAGTAAAAAAAAGCGAAGTAGTCGCGTTTAGTGATCTCGGGCCGGAAGCGATATATAGATTGGAAGTAAAAGATTTTCCTGTTATAGTAGGGATCGATTCAAAGGGCCGGGATATTTACCGGGATATATAAAGGAGAGGTTTGATGCGTAGCGACGGAAGACTGGCGAACGGCATACGGAAGGTGTCAATAAAAACTAATTATACAAAGTATGCCGAAGGTTCATGCCTTATAGAGATCGGTAATACCAAGGTTATATGTACTGCCAGCATCGAGGACGGCGTGCCGCCTTTTTTGCGCGGGCAGGAGACAGGATGGATAACTTCGGAGTATGGTATGCTCCCGCGTTCATGCAAGACGCGGGTTATGAGAGAATCATCAAGAGGGAAGACAGGCGGAAGGACTCATGAGATACAACGGCTTATCGGCAGGTCGATGAGAAGCGTTGTTGACTTGGATGCGCTCGGGGAAAGGACCATATGGCTTGACTGCGATGTGATACAAGCTGACGGCGGTACGCGTTGCGCGAGTATTACAGGCAGTTTCGTGGCGTTGAGCCTGGCGCTTAACAAGCTTAAAAAAGAAGGATTATTTGATGCTCTACCGGTTAATGATTATGTTGCCGCTATAAGCGTTGGCGTGGTGGAAGATAAAAGTTATCTTGATCTTACTTATGATGAAGATTCACAGGCTGAAGTGGACATGAATGTTGTCATGACAGGAGAGGGCAAGTTCATAGAGGTGCAGGGTACGGCTGAAAGAGAACCTTTCACTTCTGATAAAATGGATGGTATGTTGAGCTTAGCGCAAAAAGGGATAAAGAGCTTGATAAGCAAGCAAAAAGAAGCGTTGAAAGGAGTATTTTGATGAAGACAAAGATATTAGTGGCTACGCATAACAGTAAGAAAAGAAGCGAGATCAAAGCGCTTTTGAAAGAATTCAAAGGGATAAGAGTCATGAATCTTGATGACCTCGATGTCTTACCGCCTATTATTGTTGAAGACGGGAGAACCTTCCGCCAGAATTCGGTCAAGAAAGCCGTCACTATATCGAGATTTTTTGATGGGCTTGTCCTTGCGGATGATTCCGGGATTGAAGTAGAAGCACTCGGCGGCAGGCCGGGGGTAAGATCCGCCAGGTTTGTAAGAAAAAACGCTACCGATAAGGAAAATAACCAAAAACTCCTTAATCTTCTCGGAAATACTTCCGAGAAAAAAAGGCGCGCAAAATTCGTCTGCAACATCGCTTTGGCTAAAGACGGGATACTGCTTGGGAATTTTGAGGGGATAGCTAAAGGGAAAATAGCGTTTAACCCTAAAGGCAGAAGCGGATTCGGATACGATCCTCTTTTTATTCCCCAGAAGCATGAGAAGACGTTTGCTGAAATGGCGCCTTCGTACAAGAATAAGATAAGCCACAGGGGAGCGGCCCTGAAGAAGTTCAAAAAGGCTATTCGGAAATACCTTTGATAAAATTCTGAATATTTTTTTGGATGATCTGCTTTACGGGAGTCGCGGTTTCAAATTTCCATTCCGGGTTTTTTATCGTACCGTAAAGACGGGCTTTGCTTATAACTTTCCCGAAAGCCACAATAGCATCTCTTAGATCTCTTTGCCAGCCTTCAGGCTTTCCTTCATATGTATCTCTGAACTGGTTTTGAAACACGAAATCCAGCTTCCCGTCGAAATCCATAGACCCGTAGGATGTTATGTAGATCTCTTTTCCCCATAGGACCAGGTTGTCTGTCATTATCTTGCGTTCCTTTATATCAAAGTCACAGGAAGCCGAAGTGATGCTTATTGTGTCTTTTACGTCAAAAATATCTTCAAATGCTGAATATATGTCTCCGAGAAGCGGTGTCAGGATGGGCATGCGTCCCAAATTCGCGTCGCTTACGTATAAATTCCCGTAACCTTCCGTTTTGTCAGAAGATGTTGTGCTGCCGTTCGCGTAAAGATTGATATCAACAAGACCTAAAATACTGCTTGGTTTATTTGTAAGATCACGCAATATCGATCCCAATTGCGAATCGCGCATTGAAAAGTTGAGTTCGTAAGGATAGGAAGGCTCAATAAGGTCCACTATCCCTTCGGCCGTAAAAGATCCGTTATATAAAGCACCCTCAAGGAACGGTACATAGACCAGGATCGGGTTTAAATATACGGCCCCGTTCACATCATCGATATTTATTTTCCCGAATTTTATCTTTTCAATGGAAAATATGGACGAGGTATCATGATCAAATTCATGCAGATTCCCCCTCGAAATGATATTAGTGTTGAGTTTTCCGTACACTTTATCTTTAATTTTCATTTTTTCTACCGGCATCATGCTGACATCAGCATTTTGAAGCGATAAACTTAAATTATAGGGGAGTGAGGGGTCGAGGAGGTTAACATACGCCTCACCTGAGAGGGAACCGTCATATATTTTTCCTTCAAGTAGGGACAGGTTTATCATGCTGCTATCGGCGTGTATGATGCCTTTGGTTTTATTTAAATATATATCCTTAAATGTGAATTCATTGGATGAGAGATCAGCGCTGAACTCGAAATTTTCAACATTACCGCTTTCTGCCTCCAAAGATATATAAGAATCAATATCGCCGGAGATATTGTTTTTTTCTATAAATTGACCTACTTTTTCTATTTTTTCAGTATGATTTTTAAGGCTTCCCGGCAGCGAGGTGAGAGAATCTTTTTTTCGGGAAAGAAGCTCAAGGTCTTTAAGTTCCGCGGCAATATTGCCGTTCAGCGTGAGGGAAGTTCCTTTCGGCAGAGAAAAATCCTTTACAGCATATTTCAGGTCACAATAAATATTATAGAGTATTCCGTGGATCGATCCGAATAAGAGAGATCCCTTTTCTTTAATAATACTGCTATTTATGTTGATATCATGAGATTTTAATGCCACATCATATCCAAAATCGTTATTCGGCATTTTTTTGAAAGATACCGAGTAAGGAACATTATTGCATTGGGCGGTCAGTTCGCCGGAAGTTACGATCTTTTCATCAAGAGCTAATTCTCCGTAGATCTTTTCTAAGTGGTCCGGGGTTTCTCCCCCGATATTTTCTAAAAGTATGCTGCCATTGCTTATTGTTAAGCCCGCCAAAAGAGCGGGGTCGAATATGCGTTTATAAGAATCAGTTTTATTCGAGGTTATGTGAACTATTCCGCTTGCGGTGCGTATAATGTTTTCCGTGCGTAGGTCTCTAATAGTTACAGAGGCAAAGAGGCTTCTTTCCATTATAGTTCTGGGGATATCCACTTTTATCATGAGGGCTTTTATGTGAGCCAGTGTCCTGCCGGTATCCTCTTCGCTTTTAAATGCGATTTTTTTAAAGACGATCTGTTGAAAGGGGACATATTCTAAGGATCCGATAGTAGCGGGCAGTCCAGAGCTTTCCGAAAGAAGGTCTTCCGTGCGGGTTAGAACTTCCAGGTATAAATGATCTTTGTACAGCAGGTAAAGAACAGGGATAGATATAACGATCAAGAGCAGTATTATCAGGAAAATCCTAAAAAATATTTTTATTATTGAGATCATTCCATGCTTTCTATATTTTTTATTTTCAGGATATTTTCTTTCGGGATGGTTATTTTCCCTGTTCCTTTTTGCAATGACGGACGCAGGACGATCTCGGTTTTATTCTCGTAAATGATCTTGCCTCTAAGGGAACCGCCGCTTTTCAGGATAATGTCGCGGACAGGTATTGTCTTCTCTTTAGTGACCACAAATCCCGTGAAAGCCAATATTCCTATAATAATCGCGGCAAAAACATATATGACGTATTTCTTATACCTCAATATCAGGTTTAAAGTATTGATGTCCTTTGCCAGAACAACCCTGTCCACATGCAGTTTTTTACTTATATATAAAGCGCGGTCCGCAAGCTGGAATAGATGCTTGCCTTCAACAGCATCTTCCGGGAAAGATGATATCCCTATACTTACTTTCAGCTCTATTGACTGATCCTCGAATTTCAAAGGGCTGGTTTGTATGTCGTCCATGAGCTTCATGCCGAAAGCTTTGGTCTTTTTGGGTTCCACATTATCCAGGACGACCACAAGTTCATCACCTCCGTAACGAACAGGGAAAAAATTGTCCGGGAAGAATTTTTCGCAAATATTCCGGATCTTTAAAGCTATGAATTTGAGGGCCTTATCACCGCAGAGGTGGCCGTAGGTATCATTCAATTCCTTAAAGTGGTCGATATCGATGACAAGGAGGGAGATATGATCTTTTTTTTCCTGATGGCTTTTTTCATTTATCTTAGTATCAAGATAATTAAAAAAAGCGTCGGCACGCCAAAAACCTGTAAGAAGGTCCCTATATTCGTCGGGTAGTGTCATGGTGCGTCAAAAAAGATGGGGTGAGCGATGGGGATTGAACCCACGACAACCTGAGCCACAGTCAGGCGCTCTACCAGCTGAGCTACGCCCACCACCAGATATCTTAATATGGCACGCCCGGGCTGACTCGAACAGCCGACCCTCTGCTTAGAAGGCAGATGCTCTATCCAACTGAGCTACGGGCGCACCTTTATTTTTCAATTAACAACTGTTTCCAACAATAAAATTACTGGCCAAAGAACCGGATCTTCCAAGTGGTGCGGGTGGAGGGAATCGAACCCCCACGGTAAAACCACTAGATCCTAAGTCTAGCGCGTCTGCCAGTTCCGCCACACCCGCATTCAAATGGTCGGGGAGGGGGGATTCGAACCCACGACCCCCTGCTCCCAAAGCAGGTGCGCTAGCCAGACTGCGCTACTCCCCGACACGGTTTGTTAATTATATCAACGCACTTTTTATAAGTCAATAATATTGATTTTATAAATATAACTATAGTACAATGGTGGAAATTTGTATAATGAAATATATTTATAAATATGAATATGCAGGATTTTGATATTGTGATAGAAAAGGCGAGCATCGCCGACCTGGAAGAGATACTATCTCTCCAGAAACTAGCCTTTAAGGCAGTGTCTGAGATCTATAAATACTGCAAAATACCGCCTACAACCCAGACTTTGGAAAGTTTGAAGGAAGAGTTTAAAAGAAAGCTTTTTCTCAAGGCCGTACATGACGGGAAAATAGTTGGTTCTATAAGAGGGCTTAACGGCAGAGATGCGTGTTACCCTGAAAGGCTTATGGTGCATCCCGATTACCGCAATCAAGGTATCGGCACAAAATTGCTTGATAGTATCGAGGAGTATTTTAGCGATGCAAAAAGATACGAGATAATCGTGATGAGTAAGAGCGAAGAGAATATCCGGCTTTATGAAAAATTAGGGTACAAAATATTCAAGACGAAAAGAATAGCTGGAGATCTGGATTTTGTTTATATGGAGAAATACCGATGAACCAAAGACTTATCCGGAAAATAGAAACGATTCTTTCCGAAAACCTGCCTATAAAACTCGGCATCAATAAGAAAAATGAGCTGGTGAGGCTTATTTTTGAAGTCTCAAGCCGCGATAATATATCCCCTGAGGATATTTTAGCAAAAATCGGGGCAAAGAATCTTATTGAAGAGGGAAAGGGTGAACTTTTTCACAAAGTTAAGAATAATCTTCTAAAGATAAGGTATCCTTCTATTAAACCTAAAGACAAGCCCCATCTTGTACCTGTCATTATAGGCCCCGAGAGAGAAGAATGCGCGATCTGGGATTTTGATATTTCACCTAGCAAGATATTTGTAGAAAAAAGTGTCAGTAAATTGGAATGGACAGATAAGTTTTTAGAAAATTTCCCCGGAACTGAGATAAGAGAGATAAATGATATAAAAGACGGCATAAAATATCTGGATATAAAGGACCCGATAGAGAAATACAACACGAGGCGCGAGAACGTATTCCTGGTCAAGAACAAATCGGCTTTTATAAAGATCTGTCCCTGCACTAAAGGATATAAGAGATGCGGTTATTGGATACTTAATGTAGGGTTCGGATGTCCCATTGATTGCTCCTATTGTTATCTCCAGATGTACAGTAATACCCCGGGTATTATCCTGCCGGCAAACATCGAAGATTATTATGAACATATTCTCAAGTTCGATAAAAAATGCGAAAAAAGGACAAGGATAGGTACGGGAGAGTTTACGGATTCACTTGCTTTGGATAAATATACCGGGTATTCGTCATATCTTATACCGGTTTTCAGAAAAGTAAAAAATCTGGTTCTTGAACTGAAAACAAAAACAACCGATATTGACGGCATATTAAAGGAAGAGGCCGGTGAAAATGTTGTTATATCGTGGTCAGTGAATACCGATAGAATAGCCGAAAAATACGAAAAAGGCGGCGCAAGTATGTCCGAGAGGCTCAAAGCTGCCGAAGAAGTCGCAAAAAAAGGATATGGAATAGGCTTTCATTTTGATCCGGTCGTATTTTATCCCGGCTGGGAAGATGATTATAAAAATGTGGTTAATGGCATGTTTTCGAATGATATCATAAGGAAGAATACTCTTTGGGTAAGTTTAGGTACTTTGCGGTATGTTCCTAATTTTAAACAGACCGTAGAAGAAAGGTTTTTTGATAATAAGATGTTTTATGATGGTGAATTTTTTGAAGATACCGACGGCAAACTCCGTTATCCCCGTGAACTAAGAGCACAAATTTACGATAATATGATAAACTGGATACGTGAATTTGACACTAAGGCATGGATATATCTTTGCATGGAACCAAAGGAAGTCTGGGGGGACGCCCCATTTGGGGACACCCCATATATTTAAGATGTGCTAAAAAATAGAAATTTTGTTTTTATAAATTGATTAATTTTTAATGATTTTGAGCATATGGGGTGTCCCCAAATGGGGCGTCCCCTAAAAGGGGTTGGGTATGAAAAAACATATTAAAATATTCTCATTAATTGCAGGTGCAGTGTGTTTAATTTTAAGTTCGTTTATCGCATCTGAAACCACCGAAGCGGCCGGAGAGGTTATTAAACTTCCATCCCCGGAACATAAAGGCAGGATGTCGGTAGAAGAAGCTATATATAAACGCAGGTCTATAAGAAGATACACATCCCGCCCGTTGTCCCTTAGCGAAATTTCGCAAGTTTTATGGTCTGCAGGTGGCCAGACAATTGACGGCATAACAGGGCCTACACGTTCTTACGCTTCGGCAGGGGGACGGTATCCGCTGGAGATTTACCTTGTTGCGGGCAATGTTACCGGTTTAGAGCCAGGGATCTATAAATACAATTGGGTGGATAACACATTGGAACTTTTAAAAAAAGGCGACTTTCGGGGAAAGTTATCAAATGCTGCGTACAGGCAGAGCATGGTTCTGGATGCCCCTGCTACCATAGTTGTTACAACGGCACAAGCTAAAGCGGTAAGCCGTTACGGCAAGCGCGGAGAACAGTACGTTTGCATGGATGCCGGGCACATGGGGCAAAATGTCCATCTTCAGGCCGAAAGTTTGGGGCTCGGCACGGTCATGATAGGCGCTTATTCCGATAATGAAGTGATCGATGTTTTGGGGACAAAAGGGGAAACTACAGTTTATATCATGCCGATAGGAAGACCGAGGTAATGGATATTGATATCAGTGCTATAGACAGGAACTTAAGTGATATATCGGGAAAAATCGACTTTTATTCTTTTCTCACCCCCATCAACCAGGAGGAAGAACGGAAAAGATTTTTCTCTAGTTTAGAAGAAAACAAACCTTACAATCCCGTTTTTTGTTATAAAAGTGAAAGAGATTTTTCCGCCGAAAGAGAATGGCTGGAAGATACCCGCAAGCTTTTGGATCCCGAAGATCCGCTGCATCAGATATTTGTTAAAAATGCTGATTTTATCTCTGCCCATCTCGATATGCTTGAAAGCGATGATAAAGGATTTTCCGAACTGGCAATAAAAAGTTTTGGATCGCCCGATAAAGATTCGGTCGATCTGGCCAAAAAGATCCTGGATGAAGGCCGCGCAAGCGGATATATTTTTCCAGAAGAAGCGGTAACGCCAGAAGAGATGGCCTCTATCCTCGAGAAAAAATTGGAGTCCGCAGGCATAGAATGGGACGTCGTTATAAGCGGAAAAATAATTCCCAAAATAACGGTTTCGGGCAAAAATAGAACAATTTATGTTAATTCCGGGATCAACTACACTGAAGCTGAAGTAGAGCGTCTCAAAATACATGAGATAGAGGTTCATGTTTATAGGGGAGCCAACGGCAGCAATCAGCCATATAACATATTTGCCGAGGGATTAGCCGGCTATAATGAGACCGAAGAAGGTCTTGCTATATATATGGAGGAAAAAGCGGGTTGCCTTGAATTGGATACAAGGCAGATGAAATTATATGCAGGACGTGCCCTGGCTGTGAACCATTCTTTGAGGACCTCGTTTTACGAAACTTTTAAAGTATTATGTGGATATTTTTCTCATGACCTTGCATACAGGTTAACTGAAAGAGTGAAAAGAGGGCTTAAGGATACATCCATTAAAGGCGCTTTTACAAAGGATTTTCATTATATAAGCGGATTCAGAAAAGTCCGCGAATATCTTGATGATAACGGAGATATAAGTATACTTTATGTCGGTAAAGTAGGATTGGATGATCTGGTGATCGTTAAGAAGTTAATGGAAGAGGGGGCTTTAAAGCCTCCCAGATTTATTCCTGATTTTATAAAATGAAAAAAATAGCCTCTTATCTAAAAGAAAAATACGGCAGCTGGGGATGGATGGGACAACGTGCTCATGACGCTGAAGGGATCGATCGGGTTTTGCCTTTAGATTTCATTATCTCCTGCAATCATGGTACCGATACTCCTATTTATTTTTCGGAAGAAAATGTATTTTCTGTCGAAAAAGAAAACGGTGTCCGTCGTGACTGGTCCAATGAGGACCTGAACGCAAGTTTAAAAGGGAAGATTGGACGCAAGATATTTTCCAGATGGAGCAATATAGACGGACAAATTAACCTTCTTTGTTACAGATCAGTGAAAAAACTTGAGAATTACGAGCAAGCTTTTCCGCATAAACTTAAGATATACGCCGCTCCCGTAAGATTGAAAAAGAAATTCGATAATAAACTGCTTCTCTGCAAAAATTTAGAGAAATTATCTCTTCCGCTGATTCCTTTTATTATCGACAGGCCCGGAAGGATAACGTTTCAGGAAGTAAAAGAACGGCTTTCGGCGCCTTTTGTCGTGCAGTCCCCTTATGGCTCCAGCGGCAGTAATACTTATGTAATACGAAAGAAAAATGATTTTAACAGATTAAAAAATACGTATCCCGAGCAGACTATGGCCATACGAAAGTATATAGACGGGTTTTCCCTGAATGTGAACGGCGTAATAGTTTCTCAAAAAAACGGTCCGGTTACTTATTGTTCGTTCCCGTCTCTTCAAATTACCGGTACTCCCGAATGCAGTAATTTGCCGAAAGCCTACTGCGGGAATGATTATGCTTCTGCCGGAAGCTTGGGGAAAGATATCATCGAACAGGTGAAAAAAAGTGTCGAAACTATCGGCAGCTGGATGGGGGAGTCGGGATTCCGGGGTATTTTTGGAATGGATTTTATTGTCGGAGATGGGCAAGTTTATCCGGTCGAGATAAATCCGCGTTTTCAGAACTCAACGTCGCTTTTTACAACACTTGAAAGCATGCAGAGGTCCCGTAAGGCATCGCTTTTCCTTCTGCATATAGCCGAATTCCTTCAGGGGGAAGATAAAAATTTGAGGAATTATATAAAAACCTTTGATCCTGAGGAACTCATGCAGCCTTTAAAGGGAAGCCAGATCATATTGCATAATAAGCTGTCAAAAAATATCGTAACGGGAGAATTCATCCCCGGTATCTATAAAATAAAGGATAACAAATTAAAATTCGCTAAAAGCGGCGCATCAGTCACTCAATGTTCGGGGGACGAGGTGCTTATAACCTGCGGTGTTCCCAAACCATTCACGCCGGTTGAACCAAATGCCCCTTTATGCAAAATACAAGTTTTAAAACCCGTTTTAGATCCGGAAAATAAACGGGAATTTAATGAAATAATAAAAAAAGTTATTTCGAATGTTTATGATAAATTAGCGTTAGTGCCTGAGAAAAATGCTGTTTGCAAGGCATAGCGCTTGAACCTCCGGTAAAAAATTATGATCCAACGCGATCCTAAATATTATACAACTGGATATACGGGTGATGATCCTTACAAGGCGCCTTTTTATCTAAGGTCACTTATATTTGACGGGCCTGACGGCGATTTTAATACTTCTTTAATAAAGGGCTTTAACCGGCACATAGAAGGGCGCGATGAATTCAAGAGCTGCCGTTTCTTCAGCGACAATATTGCAGGTGAAAAACTGCCCGATAAGATAGTTGTTATAAATGCTTCACATGATAACCTGCCTACTTCACATGAAACAGCGCGTATTTTTCAAGATTATTGCCGCGAAAAGGGGTGGAATATCCCCGGGATAGTTGTTAACACGCGTGAAGAGCTCCTGTCGGAGGTTGAAGGCAACCCTTCCGGTGTTTTGGTGGCGAGTCAATGTGTGGATAAAAATATTTATGATGTAAGAACAGCCGATGAATTAACTTCCAAAGGTGTCGTAATCGTGCCGGGGAGGATAACAGCTCCCGGAAGTATTTTTTCCGATAAGAACAGTACTTATGAACTTCTTTCGGATGGAGGCAGACATTGGACCAGCGTTGCCCGGTATGTAAAGGTCGGGACGCAAGATAAAACTGTTGAAGATGTTGTCAACGGCATATTTGAAGCGATAGATGATCTTGAAAAAGATACAGGCGATTCAACATTTTTTGTTAAGCCGCATGAAGGCGGGGGAGGGCTCGGCGGGTTCCGCATAACAAAAAGAGGCGGTAAATATATAATACCGGATCTTTCTAAGGTATCGGGAAACATCTCGGATATACATCCGACTTTCATGGATTTTGATTTTGAGAATAAAAATAAGCTGCAGGAACTTTTATGGATATACCGCCTGTTCTCAAATGACGATAAAATGGAATCCAATTATTTATGGGTGGATCTGCCGATCGAAGGGGCGGATGACAGAACGGCGCAAGAGATACTTAAAAGTTACCTTAAAGACACGGCTGAAAAACGTGAGAGAAAACTTGCGAGCATGGTATTGGATAAAAAAGAGGCAGAGGATAAACTCATTGAGTCTATTAGAATATTTGAGAAAAAATTTAAAAGAAGATACACGCCTCTGGTTAATGAACATTTGGATTTCGGCCTTTGGGGCCTGAGAGCGCATTACCGCCTGTCAAGGAAAGGGCCGAAGCTGGAGACCATGTATTCTCGCATATTCCAGATGGCTTTTACTCCTGAAGGCATAGGTTATCTGGGTTCAGATAATATCTCAAATAAACAGACGGGAGATCTCGAGATATTAAGACTCGGCCCTGTGAACGAAATTATGGTACAATCAATAGGCGGGGAAGAGGCTCTTTTTGCGGCGCTTTTAAAAGGAGCTGAAGCTTTAGCCATGTTGGCGGATCTCGTTCCGGAGGAAGAAAGGAACCGCATACCGCTGAGGCTGCAGCTTGACTTGGCAGCACCGTCACGACGCATCGGTGAAGGAAACGCCGATACGGCGAGAGGCTTATGTCTCGCATCAAGATGGACTGAATTTGTCAGTAACGCTCGCGAGTGGCTGGAAGACAGCCTTGCTTATTACGCATGGAAAAAGATGAAATAGTGAGTAGTGGATGCCTTGAGTGGGAGGATCCACACTGGGCGGAGGGGCCCACGAAAGGTATCCACTACTCACCTCGTTAATTATTACCCAATGACCGATAGATAAACTGGGAAGAAGGAAAGATGAATTCGATCTGGATAGTATTGTTTTCGATAGCGGCGTTTATACTGGCTTACAGATTCTACGGAAACTTTATCACGCACAAGATATTTCGCGCTGATCCCAAAAACCGGGTTCCGAGCGAAGAATTAAGAGATGATGTGGATTATGTGCCTACGAATAAAGAGGTTCTTTTCGGGCATCATTTCGCTTCGATCGCGGGAACGGGACCTATTGTAGGCCCTGCTATAGCCATTATTTGGGGCTGGTTTCCGGCGCTTGTCTGGATAATATTGGGATCCATTTTTGCCGGCGCGGTACATGATTACAGCGCACTTATCATATCAACAAGGAAAAAAGGGGTTTCGATCGGGGAGCTTTCCAAAGAAGTTATCAACCCGAGAGTAAGGAAACTTTTTCTTTTTGTTATCCTTTTTTCCTTATGGGTCGTGGTCGCGATCTTCGGCATGGTCATTGCCGTGATATTCAAGATGTACCCCCAGGTGATAATACCGGTATGGCTTCAAATACCCATAGCGATGACTGTCGGGTGGTTGGCTTTTAAGAGAAAGATGAACATGACTTTCATGTCAATTATAGCTGTCATCTTAATGTATATTTCTATTGTGATAGGTGTGCATTTTCCTTTAACAATGCCGCAAATAGCGGGGCTAAGCCCGATGTCCATTTGGATAATATTGCTTTTTGTTTATGCTTTTATTGCTTCGGTCCTGCCGGTGTGGAGTTTGCTCCAGCCGCGTGATTATATAAATTCGCATCAATTGATCATAGGTCTGGTTTTAATATCACTTGGCGTTGTGATCGCGCGTCCGGAAATGGTCGCGCCCGCTATTCAGATCGCTCCGAAAGGAGCTCCGCCTATCTTACCGTTCCTTTTTATAACCATAGCATGCGGCGCTATATCGGGGTTTCATTCTCTTGTGAGTTCCGGTACCAGTTCCAAGCAGCTTAAGAACGAGGAAGATGTCAAGTTCATAGGATACGGGGGGATGCTTACCGAAGGTATGCTGGCTGTTCTTGTTATTGTAGCGGTGGGTGCGGGCATAGGCATGTTTGTTAAAACTGAGAGCGGTTTGGTCCTTAAAGGGGTAGCTGCATGGAATCATCATTATGCGAGCTGGATAGCGGCGCAAGGGCTTACGGCTAAAGTTACGGCATTTGTTAACGGCGCCGCAAATATGATCGGTTCTTTTGGTATACCGCTAAAATACGGTTATGGTATTATAGGTGTTTTGATCGCTTCTTTCGCGGGCACTACGCTGGATACGGCTACCCGTATACAAAGGTACATTATCACCGAGATCGCCGAAGATTATAATTTTAAACCGCTCAAGAGAAGATACCCCGCAACAGCTTTGGCAGTGATAGCTGCGGCATCTTTGGCATTCGCGCAGGGCGGAGGAAAAGGTGCGCTTCTTTTATGGCCGCTTTTCGGGACGAGCAATCAACTCCTTGCGGGTTTGGTCCTTCTTGTCGCATCGATCTATCTTTTAAAAAGAAAAGCCAATATTTGGCCTGTTGCAGCACCTATGGTCCTGATGATAATTACATCTACCTGGGCTCTAACGGTTAATCTTATAACTTTTTTTAACACAGGACAGGTACATTTGGTTATAATAAGTATTTTAATACTTCTGCTTGAAGTATGGATGATATGCGAAGCGATCGCGTGCGCCCGTAGCTCAACCGGATAGAGCAACTGGCTTCGAACCAGTAGGTTGTAGGTTCGAGTCCTACCGGGCGCGCCAATCCTTAATCGGTTCGCTTTTGGCTACCATGCCGAAGGGTTTAGTGTAGGCAAATGAAAGACTTCTGTCTGTAAGACAGAAATTCGAGCCGACGATTTTTAAAAAATCTCTCATGGG
>Ga0180432_10002859_pt1 | contig 25466 bp, 23 predicted proteins | sample SS_ome_10_FD_132414 | JGI IMG/M metagenome (GOLD analysis project Ga0180432, IMG submission 132414) | Hypersaline lake sediment archaeal communities from the Salton Sea, California, USA - SS_1_MS_2 metaG | ecosystem: Environmental > Aquatic > Non-marine Saline and Alkaline > Hypersaline >... | reverse complement strand
GACATAACCGATGCGCGTCACCGAGGTCGAAGGAGTGACGACGCTGGAGGCCAGCCTGAAGATGCCGATTCCCAGCAGGAGGATCACCGGAACCGCCAGCGTGAGGATGATGAAGCCCTTCTTCTTGATCGTGGTCAAGAACTCGTGTCGAAGGATGAGCCCGGTTCTACTCGGCATCCGTACCACCCCCGACGGTCGCGATGAAGATCTCGTTCAAGGACGGCGTGGCGACTTCGAAGCGCTCGATGGGAACCCCCGCCTGTACCAATGCCTCGAGCGTCTGCTGCGGCGTCGATGTCGGATCGAGCACCAGTTCGACGTGATCCTTGTGCGTTCGCCGCTCGGTGACGCCCGCCACGTGCGGGATCTCACCGTCCGACTCGACGAGCACGGCGTGCCCGCGGTGCGCTGCGCGAATCTCGTCGAGCGCCCCGTAGAGCACGGCGCGTCCGTCGTTCACCATCAGGATGCGGTCACAGACGGCCTCGACTTGGTTCATCTGGTGCGTGCTCAGGATGACGGCCTTGCCCCGCTCGCGAAGATCGAGGAGGAGTTGCTTGACACGCTCGGTGTTCACCGGATCGAGGCCCGTGAACGGCTCGTCGAGGATGACTAACTCCGGGTCGTGAACGATCGTGACGATCAGCTGGACGATTTGGGACATCCCCTTGCTGAGCTCTTCGATTCGCTTCGTCTTGCTCGCGAGCATGCCCGTCTGCTCGAGGAGTGCATCGGCCTTCTCCTCGATCGTTCGCGGATCCATGCCCTTGAGAGAGGCGAGATAGGAGATCGTCTCGATGACGGAGAGCTTCTTGTACAGCCCGCGCTCCTCGGGCAAGTATCCGAGCCGGCTCTTGGTCGCCTGGCTCGGGACCTCGCCGAAGATCGAGACTTGCCCGGCGTCGGGCTGGATGATGTCCATCATCATGCGGAGGGTCGTCGTCTTGCCGGCCCCGTTGGGACCGATGAGGCCGAAGGCTTCGCCCGCCTCGACGGAGAAGCTGAGCCCGTCGACGGCGACCTTCTCTTCGTACGCCTTGACGATGTCAATGACTTCAACGGCCGGCATGTTCATCCTCCCATGGTCGCTGTTGTACCGCCTCGGTCGGGCACAAGCAACCGGCCGCCTCTCTCGGACGGCTTCATTGCTGAGTGTCCTGGCATCGGTGGCGACGGGGTGTCGCCATGGCACGTCGTGGGAGTCGTGCCCTATCGTCCGTTGGACGCAGCGGCCCGGCGAGCCTGCCGTCCTGAGGATTCGGCTTTCTCTCAGTCGAGTTCGATCCAATCTTGTCGGTTCTTGCGTGGGCAACATGACGAGAGGCAACTTCTGTCGCCGTCATCCGGGGCACTTGATCAGGTTCATGTCAACACCCGCATTCCCGCTGGTCAATCTGGAGGAGCATTGGTAGACTTACGTTGCAAGCTAAGAGCCGGGAACGGATCAGGAGGCAAGGGCGCAGGTCTCGGGATTGTCAGCAAAGATGCTTGTACGGATCTTCGAACTCGGAACCTGTGTGAGCGACAACCAAGGAGGCTCGGAATGAGGCATCGAGGACTGCTCGGCGGGCTGATGGCGTGGTTACTGGTGTTTCTGCTTGCGGGTGCCTGTTTTGGCGGCACATGGCGCCTTGCAGGCACATACAGGTTCGACATCCCAATGGGGCTCTCGAGAACGATGTCGCTCAAAGTCAATGGGGGCACATACTACAAATTCCGCTTGGCAGTGGAGCCAGTCTACGGGGATCCGTTCATTTACAGATTGGTCCCCATTTCGCTGGCGCTGCACGATCCTTTCAAAGCAACAGGGACTACGTGCCTGAAGTACGTTGCGGGGATCGGTGAGGTGACGTTCACGTACACAGCCGCACGAACAGGCTACTACAACGTAGTAGGGGCCAGTGGTACTGGATGTCTGGCAACACTCTATGTGTACGAGTACTGCTGGTCATGCAGGTAGTCCCATCCTATAGACTGCAGTAGTGCTGCTCGCGATCTGATCCAAGGCAGCACGGTTAGAGCTTGCGGGATGGTTGGCTCTACCTAGGTAGGTAGTCATCTGCGTCGTGAGCAAGGGGGCTTGGCGCCTACACACGGGCGAGGACTCCCGGCTATCCTCTGCGCATGAACGCGACGCCGCGGCTCGTTCGTGCAGCGATCCTGTTCTCGATGGTCGTCTCCGCCACGGCGCTATCGGTCGTCGCGCAGTCCGCCGCGGTGGAAGGGCAAGTCGAGCGGCAGGCTGTTGCCCAGGTTGCGTCCCGTGAGTGGGTCGCGGAGACGCTCGCCGAGATCGTCGAGAGGATTCCGCCGATCTCCGAGGCGGCGCGCCTGCGCCGACGCCTCGCGCACGCGACCTTCTGCCTCCCGCAGAACGCGATCGGGATCCTCTACTACGCCCTCAACCAGCTGATCGGGAGCGTCCTGTGCACGCAGGAGATGAACGAGATGACGGTCGTCGTCACCCGATTCCCGTTCGGCGCGTCGCTGGGGCGATACATCTTCGTCTCCGTCCCCCTGCTGAGCGAGAGGACCGTCCGTCACGAGTACGGTCACACGATGCAGGGCTACGTGCACGGCCCGTTCTACCTCCTCCTCGAGGGCGTCACGTCGTTCGTTCGGGCGACCGCCGCGACGCTCTTCCCGTCGCTCGCGAAGACCTACTACGAGCGATGGCCGGAGAACGAGGCGAACGAACTCGGCGGCGTCCGCTAGCCGCTTTCGCTACGTCACTCAACGAGGGATCCGACGTCCTCTGGAGGCTTTGTAGATCGAGGACGTACGCGGGCATGGCGTGAAGCCGCCCGTCAATCGTGGTGTGAATACTTGCTTCCGTGGGGGGCTCGACGCGGCCGGCCGCCCTCTCGCGAGACATCCGCCGCAGGAGCTCGATCGTCTCCGGCATCGTCAACCTGGCCGCAGCGACGTCTCCTCGCGTCAGATACGGGGGTTGATCCTCCATCGCGTCCCGCCCGAATCGGCGGCTCGTCGATCGCCCGCCGATGGCAGACAGGTTCGACGCCGATGAACGCAGGGCGGACACGTGAACGTATACTCGGTTGACGGGAGGCAGGGCGTGTGGGCGTACGTCTGAGTGGTTTCGATCGATCGATGCTGAGTGGCGATCACGGCGAGGCGGCTCGCTTCGCGATGTCCGTGGTCGTACGGATGGCCGACGCCGTCGAGGCCCCCGACCTGATCTCGGTCGAGCAAGCGCACATCGACGCCTGCGCGCTAATGTCGCAATCGAACCTGGATTTCGTGAGCCGACTGGCAGATGCTGGAGGGCACGTTCGAGTGCCGACGACGCTCAACATGGTCTCCCTCGACCTCCAGCACTGGGCGCAGCTCGGAGTCCCGAGCGCGTTCGCTGAGCAGGCGACGACGATTGCCGAGGCCTACGTCCGGCTCGGCTGCGTGCCGACGTGGAGCTGTGCGCCATACCAGGGGTATCTCACGCCTCGGTTTGGCCAGCAGATAGCCTGGGGGGAATCGAATGCCGTCGTGTACGCGAATTCGGTGCTCGGCGCGAGGACGAACCGGTACGCGGACTTCATGGACGTCTGCGCCGCGATTGCCGGACGAGTTCCCAACGTGGGGCTCCATCGGACGGAGAACCGGCGTGGGGAGGTGGTCGTTCGTCTTCCCGAGATGGGCTCCTCGGCCTGGACCAGCCCGGCCGCGTGGGCAGCGCTCGGGTACCTGATCGGCGAAGTCGTCGGAACGCGGATTCCAGTCTTGGAGGGACTTCCGAGCCCTGCGGCGGGCGAGCAGCTGAAGGCACTCGGAGCGGCCGCGGCATCCTCCGGGACGTTGCAGATGTTTCACGCGGTGGGCATCACGCCCGAGGCGCCCGACGTGAGAACCGCGCTGCACGGCTGCACGGCAGTCGAAACGCTGGTCCTTACCGAGAAGATGCTCCGCGACGTGTGGGATCGAATGTCGCCGGTTCCGGCAGGAGAGCGGCTCGATGCCGTGATCCTAGGCTGCCCGCACTTCTCCTACGCCGAGTTTGCATCGCTGACCGCGGGAATCCGGGAACTCGACGCTCCCCACGTCGATCCGGATGTACAGCTTCTCATCTTGACCGACTCGACGTCGCTTGCGCTGGCATCTCGGGGCGGCTTGGCCGATGAGGTCGTGCGCTTCGGCGCCACGATCGCACTCGATACCTGCCCGTTCCATTCGCCGATCGTCGCGGATGGAGCACGGGTTGTCATGACGAACTCGGGCAAGTGCGCTTACTACGCGCCCGGCGAGCTCGGCGCATCAATCGCCTTTGGAACCTTGAGAGACTGTATCCGGTCGGCTGCGAGTGGGGTCGTCACGCGAGAGGAGTCGCTGTGGGGAAGGCGGTGATCGGGAGACCGATCGTTCGGGGTGAGGCGACCGGTACGGTCCTGCGCTCGGATTTGGCGATCAGTCTGTGGGGCGGTGTGGATCCGCAAACCGGAAAGATCATCGATCCACATCACGATCGATGCGGCGAGTCCGTCGTCGGTCGCATCTTCGTCTTTCCCGGGGAGAAGGGCTCAAGCACCGGCAGTGCAGTCCTTCTCGAGTTGGCGCGGAGAGGACTCGCACCGGCGGCGCTGATCAGCAGCTCGCTCGCTCCGGTCGTCGCACTCGGCTCAATTGTCGCGGAGGAACTCTACGGGACCATCATCCCAGTCATCGTCGTATCGCAGGGAGAGCTGGACAGGTTTGCGGACGGAGACCGTCTGAGCGTCAGTCTGGATGGGACGCTTCGTCCGCGAGCCCCTTCGGAGTGATCGGACCTCGGGCAGGCTTTCTGCTGGAACTTGCGTACAACTCACCGATCGCACAGCCGCCTCAACGCGTCGACGAGGACGCGGGTGGCGCGGCAGTCGTCCTCGTTGTAGTCGAGGATCCGCTGACGGACGGCCGGATCGCTCGTCTCGACCCACTCGTGGAACCATTGGATCGACGCGGCGCCTGAGGGGTCGGTGTCCCGCCATCGGAAGCCGAGGTAGGTCGCGAGGACCTTCAGCGAGAGGGAGACCGTCGGCCAGATCATCCGCGACCTGACGACGTCGGTGTACAGGTCGACGAAGCGATCCTCGGCGAAGAGCGCGGCGACCTCGTCTTCGCTCGCGACGTCCGGGAAGCGGGCGGCGAGCTTTCTCCAGATCGTTCGCTCGTAGTGCGAGTAGTAGTAGACGACGGCGTCTGCATGCCCTCGGACGTACGCCCACGCTTCGGAGAATGTGGCTCGCTCGGCCTCCTCGGAGACCTGATTGGCGAAGAAGGCGACGTACCGCTCCGGCATTCCCCTCGCTCGTTCCAGAAAGCCGTGCAGGTAGCAGAGGCCGCGGAAGGGATCGGTCTCGATGTCGAAGAAGATCTCGGCGGCTCGCGACGGAAGGCGGACCGCCTCGGTGAAGTAGGGGCCGGCCGACGGGCGCTTCTGGAGGACGGCGCGGGCGTGGTACTTCTGGAGCGTCTTGACTCCGATCCCCGGGATCGTGCTCTTCGCGCCCGAAATCAGCTTCGCAAGATCGGCCTCGGCAAGTTCGGAGACCGTTCGAATGCTCGGCGGGAACTTCTCCCGAGCGCTCAACCCGAGCTCCGAAACGAGCGTCAGATCGTCGGCGTCGACGATCTCTCGCTTGCAGTGCGAACGCCAGTGACAGAGCGAGCACGCGCTGATCAGGCCGGGGCACGTCGTCGTCTCACGATCGACGATCTCCTCGACACGGGCCAGCACCTCAGCGTACTCGTCCCACATCGTTCGCGTTCGGGTCTTCGTGCGAGGCCGCGAGAGATCGTAGGGGACCTCGTTACCGCGGATGTCCCAGACGAACGCGTGCTTCGAACTGGCGAGCCCTTTGCGCTGGAGGATGTCCGCGTACAGAGCGAGCTGAGCGGCGTAGTGCCGCTTTGGTTTCCCGTCGGCGTCCTCGCTCGCGCCCTCGACGCCGGCCCCGCTCTTGATGTCGCCCGGCTCGTAGCCCGAATCTGTCCGCCGGAGGAGATCGGGCTCGCCGACGAACCGCTCGTGCGTGACCCGTCCGCCGTAGATCAGATCGACGCCGTCGCCGATCGCTTGCAGCGTAAGGTTCTCGCGTTCGTCGCGCGGGACGTACCGAAGGTTGAGGAACGGGACCTCGAGCGCGGCGATCGTCTCCTCTTCGAACAGGTGTCCGCGCTCCCAGAGGAGCTCGACGAACGGGCTGACCTCGTCGCGCTCGGCCGGATCGCCGTAGAGATCGAGGTAGACCCGGTGCGGACAGGTCGTGTGGCTGTAGAGCATCGACGCCGTGATGTTCATCGTGGAGTCAGAGTAGCGGGTGTCGACCCATCCATGCCAGGATCTGGGGGGACGTGAGGTTGTCGGGATGAACCGCCCCAGGGCGCGGGTGCAGGCCAGCTTCCTTTGCGTGTCGCTTTCGTCTATTCTCGGTACAACTGAATGACACAGGTGTCCGGAGGACATGCTTCGTGAGGAGTTAAATCCGTGTTGACGGATCGGGATTGGCAGCTGCTGCTCAGAAGAATCAGCCAAGGGAAATGCACACCGTTTCTCGGTGCCGGGGCATGCTACGGTACGCTCCCGATGGCTGCCGACATCGCGTCGCAGTGGAGCTCGAAGTACGAGTACCCAATGGAGAGTCACCCAGATCTGGCACGAGTCGCCCAGTATCTGGCCGTCCAATTCGATCCGATGTTCCCGAAGGAGGAGTTGGTTCGGGAGTTCATCGACGGGATTCCTCATCCGGACTTCGATGAGGCGGGAGAGACGCATGGTGTGCTTGCGTCGCTTCCGCTATCTCTATACATGACCACGAACTACGACGACTTCATGTACGACGCCCTCGTGCATCACGACCGCTTCCCCAGACGGGCCGTCTGCCGCTGGAATAGCGTTCTTCAAGAGCAAGCGTGCGTTCTCGACGACGCGCCTCCCACGGAAGCCAGCCCCGTCGTCTACCATTTCCACGGTTGGAGAGGACAGCCGGAGTCCCTGATCCTTACGGAGGACGACTACCTCAACTTCCTTGTCAGCGTCTCTCGGAACGCCGATCTGCTCCATGCGTCCGTGAAGGAGGCACTCAGCGCTAGATCCTTGCTCTTCATTGGTTATGGACTCCGAGACTGGAGCTTCCGTGTTCTGTTCCAGGGCCTCATTACGATGATGGAATCGAGCCTTCGGCGAATCAGCGTCACCGTGCAGCTGCTTCCGATCAGCTCGAGTGCCTCACCTGCACAGAAGGCGCGCGTCGAGGAGTACCTCACACAGTATCTCGATCGGATGGACATGCGAGTCCACTGGGGAACGGCGACCGAGTTCGTGCAGGAACTCGGCGAACGATGGCGGGAGTTCGGCGAGAATGCGTGAGAGCGACGCGCACGGCGGGAGCCCGTTTGTCGGTCCTCGCCCGTTTCTCGAGGCGGAGGAGAATCTCTTCTTCGGGCGAGTACGCGAGGTCGCCGATCTTCGCGGCTTGATTGCGGCACACAGGATTGTCCTGATCTACGCCCCGTCTGGTGCGGGGAAGAGTTCGCTGATCAACGCGGGGCTGATCCCGGAGCTGAAGCGGGATGGATTCGAAGTGCTTCCTATCGCGCTCGTCGGAGGGCGTGTTCCCACAGGCGGGGCACTCCGCTCAGGGAACGTCTTCGTGGATAACGTGATGGTTTCGTGGCTCTCCGCCGAAGCCAAGGGGTTCCCGGAAACGACCATTGGGAGATTCCTCGCAGCGCAAGAGCATCAGACGGACGCTGACGGCTTCGCGCAGCCGCGTCTTCTCGTGTTCGATCAGTTCGAGGAGCTGTTCACGACCCATCCGGAGCACTGGGAGGCCAGGGCCGAGTTCCTTCGGCAACTGCGCGACGCCCTAGACGAAGATCCACTGCTCCGAGTCGTCTTTGCAATGCGCGAAGAGTACATGGCGAAGTTCGACTCGCTTGTCGGGATCTTCGCGAACCAGCTTCCATTCAGGTTCCGATTGGAGCTGCTGCGCGAGGGCGCTGCTGTGGATGCCGTGCGAGAGCCGTTGGAGACCGTCGGGAAGACGGTCGCCCCGGCCGTCGCAAAGGGGCTGGTCGACCGACTGCTGGAGATGCGCATCGAAACCGAGTCGGGCGAAACGAGGACGGTTCGGGGGCAGTTTGTTGAGCCAGTGCAGCTCCAGGTTGTCTGTCAGCGTCTTTGGAGTGAGTTGCCGCCTGACGTCGCGAGCATCACAAAGGAACAGGTCTCGCGGCTCGGCCCTCTTCACGAGATTCTCAGTAGATTTTACGAAGAAGGCATTCGTTGCGCTGCAGCTCGAACAGGCGTGTCAGAGAAGCGGTTGCGACATGCCTTCGAGGCAGAGTTCGTCACGACCGCGGGAACCCGCGGTTTCGTGCACCGAGAGAAGAGTGCCACGGCTGGCATTCCCAGTGTGGCTGTGGCGCTGCTTGAAGACCGTCGCCTACTGCGGAGCGAGTGGCGAGCAGGGGCACAGTGGTACGAGATTCCGCACGACTCTCTTGTCGAGCCCATCCGTCGCGCAAACGCGGCGTGGAGGAGACGCAGACAAGACCGAAGGAACCATGTTCTGGCGACCGTTGTCTGCATCGTCCTTGCAGGCCTCGGGTTGACGATCACGATGCTCTCACTGTTTCAGCCCGCGAGTGAGGAGGTTGGGAGGTTCGAAGGGGGCATCGGCGTGGTCAGGGTCGTGAGCTACGCGCCGCTGGAAGTTGTGGCAGAGTTCACCAACGCTAGCCCGTATGACCTCTTCGATGTCAGTGGTGTTGCAACGCTCAGAGGGCAGGACGGAAGGAGCATCGACAGCTTCGGCACGGAGACGTTCTCTGTTGGTGCCGGTGAGATGGCCAGCGTGCGTGCGAAGAGCCTGTGGGCGGCACTCGATGCTGGCAGCTACACGATCGAGTTTCTGCTCGATCTTGGGGAGTTCGGGTCCTTGGCTGCCTCGCGTGCCTTCGAGATCGTTTCCGTTGTGTCTCCTCCATTTCCCCCTCCTCCTGAGGATCTCCGGATTGAAGCGATGGATGTTGTCAGCGTTGTGCCGCTTGTGGTGTCGTTCAGCGTGGCGTTCCGCGGGGGTGAACGGCCTGAGTATCTCGACGGCACGGTATCAATCACAGACCGCTTTGGAGCGGTGCTTGCCAGGGTTCCGGTTCAACGTTTCTCCATCCCCAGAGAGAATGTTGCGTCGGTCGAACTTCCGATCGGCCTGGCGTTCCTTGAGGTAGGCTTCTACGTGCTCGATGTTGGGCTCAAGACGAATACAGGCGAGCCGCTGGGTGAGTCTCTCGCGTTTCGGGTTCTGCCAATCCGATTGCCTCTTGAGACCGAGTTTCTTGATGACGGAGAAGGCTTGTATACGGTGTACCAGGAGCCGTTGAACTGGGGACTTGGGCGGATCGGGGTGCCCGATGCGTGGAGCTTCTCGCATGGGGACGGCAGTGTCGTTGTGGCCGTAGTTGATTCAGGGATTGATTCGTCCATTCCTCAATTGGCTGACGGTATGTGGATCAACTCGGGAGAGATCCCGGGAAACGGGCTTGACGACGATGAAAACGGCTACGTGGACGACGTCAATGGCTGGGACTTCCGCGATGGAGACAGCAGCTCCCTCACAGGAACGCCCATTCACTGGCACGGAACGTTTGTAGCGGGGGTCATCGCTGCTCGTCCCGGTCAGTACCCGATCGTCGGCGTTGCGCCCGGGGTGCGTCTGATGGACGTGCGGTTCCTCGATTCGGACAACTCCTTCCGCGCATCGGACTGGACAACGTTCGCCGAGGCGATCGACTACGCGGCGGACAACGGCGCAGACATCATCAACCTGGGCATCTACGCGAACGGAACCCCACCGGCAGTCTTCGCGGATGCTCTCCGACGGGCCTTCGGGAAAGGCACAGTCATCGTCGGAATCGCTGGGAACATGGGAGAGAGAGAGGTTCTCTACCCCGGCAAGTATCCGGAAGTCTGCGCTGTAGCAGCAACCACGAGCGACGATCTCCTGGCCGCCTTCAGCAACACGGGGCCGGAAGTCGAGGTCTGTGCTCCCGGGGAGAGGATCGCTTCGCTGGTTGCGGGGGGGGATGTGGCGGAACGCTCCGGGACATCAGTAGGCTCTGCCCCACTCGTCACGGGGACATTGGCACTCATCCTCTCAGTTGCCCCCGAGCTTTCGCCGGCTGAAGCAATCGCCGTACTCAAGCGAGCCGCTGTCGATCTCGGCCCGCCTGGCGCGGACGAGCTATTCGGACACGGCCTAGTCAATGCGGACCGGGCGTTGTCGAGCCTCACAGCAGACCGCCCCTAGTCTGCAACGGCGCTCGCGAGGCGACTGCGCGCAAGGCTTGCAATGCGATCCCTCGCGGTTTGGCATGCCCCTTGACTTCGAGCGCGCTCGAACTTGTATAGTGCCCCGTGATGTCTTCGGATCTGACGATTCAGCAGGTGGCCGAAAGGACGGGCCTGACGGCGCACACGCTCCGCTACTACGAGCGCGTGGACCTGGTTCCTCCTGTCGACCGGGGAGGAAACGGACACCGCCGCTATTCGGAGGAGGACCTGCGCCGGATCGAGTTCGTGCGGTGTCTCCGTTCGACGGGGATGCCGATCTGTGACATCCAGCAGTACATGGAGGCGGCTCGGCAGGGGGACGAAGGGATCTTCGAGCGGCTCGCGATCATGGAGGGGCACCGGGATCACCTGGTCGCCAAGATCGAGGAGCTGACCGGCTTCCTGGGCAGAATCGAGTCGAAGGTCGAGGGGTACCGCGCGCGGCTCGAAGAACGGGAGCTCGCGGTTCGGTAGTCCGAAGCCGAGCCCGAATCGATCGCCTCGCGCCTCCGCCACCGGTCGAGAGCATCGCTTTGCCGACACATCTCACGTCGAAGAAGAGGAGGAATTGGTCTCGTGAACGACGTCAGATTGGGAAGAACGGAGCTTCGGGCCTCGCGAGTGGGGATGGGCGGGATCCCGATCCAACGCCCTCCCTTCGACGAGGCGGTTCGGGTGATTCGCCGCGGACTCGATCTGGGCGTGACCCTGATCGACACGTCGCGCGGCTACGGTGACAGCGAGGAGCGGATCGGCGAGGCGATCGCCGGGCGCCGCGACGGCGTGATCATCGCGACCAAAGGTGGGTGGCGCGATGCCAAGGTGGCCGGAGAGCACATCGAGACGAGTCTCGAACGGCTGAAGACCGACCGGATCGACCTCTGGCAGTTCCACGGGGTGAACGCGCTTGAGGGGTACGAGGGTTTGTTCGCCGAGGGGGGTGCGATGGAGGCGGCGCAGAAGGCGCTCCGGGCCGGCAAGATCCTGCACATCGGCCTGACCAGCCACTCGCCGGACGTCGCTCGACGGGCGATCGTCGACGGTCACGTCGAGACGATCCAGATCCCGTTCAACCTGATCGGACGGGAGGCCGGCGAGGAGCTCGCGCCGCTCGCCCGCGAGCACGACGTCGGCTTCATCGCGATGAAGCCGTTCGCCGGGGGGATGCTCCGGAAGGCGTCGCTCGCCGTCCGATACTTGCTGCAGTTCGAGAACGTCGTGCCGATTCCGGGCGTCGAGCGGGCGGGCGAGATCGAGGAGATCGTGAGGATCGCCGAACGCCCCGCACAACCGTTCACGGCCGAGGAGCTGGAGGAGATCGACGAGATCCGGGAGCGCGTCGGCACGCGATTCTGCCGGCGCTGCCTCTATTGCATGCCCTGCCCGCAGGGAGTCGAGATCCAGCCGTTGATGACGCTGAACGTGATGTGGGAGCTCTGGCCGCCCGAGGTCGTCTTCTCCGACCGGCCGATCGGCGCGTACGCGAAGCGCGTCGTCGCGAGCGCCGAGAACTGCATCGGGTGCGGCGAGTGCGAGACGAAGTGCCCGTACGAGCTGCCGATTCGGGAGATGATCGCCGAGCACGTCGAGCTCTATCGACGGGAAGTCGCGGCACACGCCGCGTCCGAAGGAGGATGAAGTGGGGAAGATCCTCGTGCTCTACCACTCGCAGGAGTACGGGAACACGAAGAAGATGGCCGAGGCCGTCGCCGAGGGTGCGAAGTCGGCCGGTGCCGACGTGACGTCGATTAACACGAACGAGGAGCGCCCTAGCGTGGAGGCGTACCGGCGATTCGACGCGGTCGCCTTCGGCTCGCCCGACTACTTCGTCTACGTTGCGGGCGCGCTGAAGGCCTTCGTCGACGATTGGTACATCGCCTGCAAGGCCGACACGACCGGCCTGAAGGGCAAGCCGTACGGCCTCTTCTACTCGCACGGGGGTGGGGGTGCCGTTCGCGGCCCACTCGAGGCGCTGTTCGGTCACCTCGGCTCGCAGGTCGGAGAGACGATCGAATCGGTTGGGAGGCCGAGCGGAGGGGTCCTCGAGGCTTGTCGCGACCTGGGGCGCCGCCTCACGGAGCGCGCGGCCTGAGAACTCCCTCGGGAGAACCCGCGTGCTACACTCCTCCCGCTGAGACGGGGGCGTGATCGCGTGCACGAGCGGATCCGGACTTGCGGATTGCCGTTTCTCGTCGTCTGCGTTGCGGGCGCGTCGATGCTCGCGGCCGCGAGACCGGAGATCGCCTGGAAGACGATCGAGTGGGGCGGGCTCGGGCGGCTCTACGGGGTCTACGTCCCAGAGGAGGTCTCGGATCCGGCACCGCTCGTCTTCTTCCTCCACGGCGGAGGCGGGAGCGCGGAGGGGGTCTGGGCCCAGGAGCACGGCCGATCCTGGCGATCGCTCGCCGATGAAAACGGATTCGTTCTGGTCGTTCCGGAAGGCCGGGCCGATCCGGACAACACCGACGCGCACCATTGGAACGACTGCCGGACCGACGTCGGAAGCGAGGCCGTCCGCTCCGAGGTGGACGACGTCGGGTTTCTCGTCGGCCTGATCGACGAAGTGGCGAAGACCGTCCCGATCGATCCGGATCGGGTCTACGCGACCGGCGCGTCGAACGGCGGGATGATGACCTACCGGCTCGCGATCGAGGCCGGGGACCGGTTCGCAGCGGTCGCGGCGGTGATCGCCAATCTCCCGGATCCGTCGGAATGCACGGCTTCGCCGCGGCCGATTCCGATCCTGATCATGAATGGGACCGACGATCCGCTGATGCCGTTCGACGGCGGCTGCGTCGCGGGCGAGCGGTGCGAACGCGGACGCGTCACTTCGACTGCGGAGACGGTCGCGTTTTGGATCGACGTCAACGGCGCGTCCCACGAGCCGACGGTCGAGCGCGTTCGGAATCGGTCGTGGTTCGACGGATCGAGGGTCACCGTCTACACGTACGAAGGAAGCGCCGGAGCCGACGTCGTCTACTACGAGGTCGAGGGCGGCGGGCACGCCGTCCCCGGATTCGAGTCGACGTCCTTCGTTCGGCGGTCGATCGCCGGCCCCAAGAATCGCGACATCGACGGTCCGACCGAGATCTGGGCCTTCTTCCGAGCCCACACGTCCCGTCGAGCAATCACGGGGTAGGTATCGGATCTCCCAAATGGACTGTGGCACGTACGTTTGCGCTGTGGCGGCGAGCGGACGCTTCTCCCCATTGACAACTTGTCTCGGATACTCTCTAATGGAATCAGGCATGAAGCGGGAGGCGAACATGCGGACGACGGGACGATGGTATCTCGGACTGGGAATCGTTCTCGGGGCGTTGATTCTTGCTGGGGGTTGTGCTCGATTTGCAGGACAGGTGGACTTCTCCGCCGACACGACGTCGGGGAAGTCGCCGTTGACGGTCACCTTCACGCCGGATCTCTGCGGGTCGATGCACCAGTACGTCTGGAGCTTCGGCGACGGGACGACCTCGACGGAGCGGAGTCCGGAGCACACGTACACGAAGGCCGGCACCTACACGGTAACGCTGATGGTCACGCCGCGGCACGGCGATCCTGTTGCAGTGGAGAAGGAAGACTACGTCACGGTCACGAGCGGGTTCTCGGCCGGGCGGATCACGCCGATCTACTGGACCGAGCAAGGGAAAAACTACGTTCAGCGGTGCCTGCGCGACGGAAGCTACGTGCAGGGGCTCGACATGTGGATCGAAACCCCGGCGGACGTGAGCGTCTCGGGGAACGATGTCTACTGGGCGGATCCGGGAAGAGGCGAGATCGCGGTGCACGACCTCCTGACCTCGACCAACACCGTCCTTGCGTCCGGGCGAGATCATCCGTACGGTGTGGCGGCCGACGGGCAGAACGGAAGGCTCTACTGGACGGAGCTCTACGCCAACGTGGCCGGCACCGATGGAATGGTGATGTACGTCACACTCGGCGGCGGGAGCGCGACGAGCCTTCTGCAGACGGTCGGACGTCCGTTCGACGTCGAGTACGACGCGACCTGGAACAAGCTCTATTGGACGCAGTACTTCGCGATTCTCCCGCGGAGCTACGGGAGTGGGTCGTACGGGATCGCCGTTCGGGACTTGTCATCGAGCGTCATCAAGTCCACCGTCCTCTCCGGTCTCTCTTACCCGCCGTACGGGATCGCGATCGACAGCGACAACGGGAAGATCTACTGGACCGGTGACGACGCGATTCATCGCTGCGACCTCGACGGCAGCGGCGCGGAGACGATCGTGACGGGTGCGGACGACCCCAGGGGAATCGCGGTCGATCCGGAGCTCGGGAAGATCTACTGGGGCGAGGACGGCAGGATCCGGCAAGCCAGCCTCGACGGCACCGGCGTCAGTACCGTGCTCGACGGCCTCGGACAGGTCATCGGCCTCGACCTCGGATAGTCGATCGAGGCGGCGTCGGCCGGCGGTCCGGAGAATCTGCCCTTCGGATCGCCGGCCAGCCTGTTCCTCGCACACGGGATCCGGGAGGTGCATCGTGGGATCGATTCGCGCGAACGGCGTTGAGCTGTACTACGAAACGCACGGTGAAGGCCCGCCGCTCGTCCTCGTCGCGGGCCTCGCGTCCGATTCGCAGAGCTGGCTTCCGATCCTTCCTGGACTCGCTGCGGAGCACACGGTCATCGTCTTCGACAACCGGGGCGCGGGTCGGACGACGCCGGCTGACGCCGAGATCACGATCTCACTCCTCGCCGACGATTGCGCCACGCTGATCGAGGGCCTCGGTCATCGACGAGCGCACGTCCTCGGACACTCGATGGGCGGGCTCGTCGCCCAGTCGCTCGCCGTCCGGCACCCGGAGACCGTCGATCGACTGATCCTCGTCGGGACGGCGGCCGGGATCTCGAAGCGGAACGAGCGGCTGCTACGCGATATGGCCTCTCTCTTCGAAGCGGGCGCCGATCCGGCCGTCTGGTTTCGCAGCCTGTTCGCGTGGTTGTTCACGCGCCGCTTTTTCGAGGACGACGCCGTCGTCGAAGAGGCCGTCCGCTATGCGCTCGAGTACCCGTATCCGCAGAGTCCGGACCAGTTCCGCCGGCAAGTGGACGCCGCGATTCGCTTCGAACCTGTCGACGCGGGCAGAATCCGTGCCAAGACCTTGGTCGTGACCGGAGCGGACGACCTCCTCCTCCCGCCCGACGAGGGGCGATGTCTCGCCGAACGGATCCCGGACGCGCGATTCCTCACGATCTCCGACGCGGCGCACTCGGTGCACATGGAGGCGCCGGGCGCGTTCGTCGAGGTGGTCGGGCAGTTTCTCTCGGAGGCATTCGCGCGCTAGCCGGTCTCCGCGTCGAACGCGCGATCAGCCCGCTCGGACAAGCTCGTGCGCGGCCTGCATCTGCCGGAGTCTCCGGATCTGAAGGAACAGCAAGGGCGCAACGATGAGAGCCGATGCGAAGTCGGCGATCGGGAAGGCCATCCAGACGCCCGTCGTCTTGAAGACCGACGACAGGATCAGGACGGCCGGGATGATCAAGACGATGTCGCGCAGGAACGAGACGGCGAGCGCGCGCCGCGCGAACCCGAGCGCCTGGTAGAGGCCGCCGACGATCGCCTGGAGGGCGAGGAGCGGGATCACCATCACGATAATCCGTAGAGCGCGTCCCCCCTCGGCGAGCAGGACCGGGTCGTGGCTGAACACGGACAGGAATCCTCGCGGGACCAACAAGAGGAGGGCCCAGAAGATCCCCGAGAGCGACATCGCCGAGGCGGCCGCGTAGCGAATCGTCGAGATGACCCGGCGGTAGTTGCCCGCGCCGAAGTTGTACCCGTAGATCGGCTGCGCCCCGTCGACGACGCCGAAGACGGGCATCCGCGAGAACATGACGATTCGATTGACGACGCTGAAGATGGCGATCGACAGGTCTCCACCGACCGCGGCGAGGGCGCGGTTGATCACGACGGTCGACACGCTCGAGGCGAAGATGCCGACGAACGATGCGGCGCCGACGGCCAGGATCCGTCCGGTTGTTTGCGCGTTCAGCAAGAAGCTTCGAAGGCGGAGCCGAACGTTCGCGTCCCGTCGCAGCGTGTTGTAGACGTAGTAGACGACGCCGACGCCCGAGGAGATCACGGTCGCCCACGCGGCTCCGGCGACCCCCAGCTTCAACCCGAAAATGAAGATCGGGTCGAGGCCGATGTTCAGCACGCCGCTGACGATCAGCGGGACGGTCGCCCGTGCGGCGTGCCCCTGGGCACGCACGGTCGACGCGAAGATCGACGCCATGACGATCGTGAACGCCCCGACCACGATCACCGAGATGTAGGAGAGCGCGTGGGGGAGGATCTCGACGGTCGCGCCGGCGAACGTCGCCAGCCGAACGCGGTTCAGGAAGCCGACGGCGGCGATGATGATGCTCACGATCAGGCCGAGGGTGATCGTGTTCCCGAGCACCTTCTCCGCTTGGGCGGCGTCCTTCCGACCGAGGGCACGCGAGAGGAGCGACGCGCCGCCCACGCCGACGAGCTGTCCGATCCCGATGATCAAAAGGAGGATCGGGAAGGCGACGCCGATTCCGGCGATGGCGAGGGTTCCCGCGCCGTGGCCAACGAAGATCGCGTCGACGATGTTGTAGAACGCGAGGACGCCGAGGGAGACGACCGACGGCGTCGCCAGGCGCAGGATCAGCCTCCCGATCGGCTCGGTCCCGAGTGCTCTCGTGCGATCCGACATCGTCCTGCTCCTTGTCGCGTGCTGCGTGTGGGGTCCCGAGTGGGGCGAAGCGATCGCCCGGCACCGATCCGTGCACGCCCCCGGCGATGGGTTCGGTCATTATCCCGTCCGAAGTGCCTCTGAGCGAGGTCGCGTGTCGCGATGAAGACGCCCAGTCGACCGCCGCGATCGGCCGATCGCGGACGGGCTTCGGCGGGCTCTGCCTTGTCAGTAGGGTAGCTCGTCCGGCGAGGCGCCGACGTAGTCCAGCTGCGGATCGACGTTGAAGCGGACGGCGCGGATCGCCTCCCGCCCTTCGATCAGGGCCCTGCAGACGCGGTGCATTCCGTCCATCACGCGTCCGTCGGCGGAGAGGATGATCGGATGGGCGAGGTCGGTCTCCCCGATCAGCTTCGCGTGGAGGGCGACGCGTCGGCAGGTCGGCTCCTCGTCCTCGTGATCGAACCAGAACGTCTCGTCCAGCTCCCGGATGTCGGCGAGCGGAACGTCGACCACGTCGAAGCCGCTCGAGAGCTCGACGAGCCGATCGACGTCCCACGCCAGAAGCCCGCGGTCGGTCCGCCGGAAGTGATACTGCTTCCTCATGGCGGCGACTGTACTCGGCGGGCGCTCTGCCGGCACGCGTAGGTTTCGCATTGAGCCGTCTTCGATCGGCCGGTACGCTCTTCTTGCTTCGAACCCGCCGAGGAGGTCCCATGAAGCCCTTTGCCGATCGTCCCTTCGTCTACCCGACGACGCGTCGCGTCGATCACGTCGACGTCCTTCACGATACGCGCGTCCCCGACCCCTACCGTTGGCTCGAGGACGTCGACGCGCCGGAGACCGACGCGTGGACGGACGCACAGAACGCGCTCACCCGGTCGGTCCTCGAGGCGATTCCGTTCCGCGATGCGATCCGCCGCCGACTCGACGCGCTGACGGATCACGAGTCGGTCGGTGTCCCGCGCGCGGCGGCGGGGCGCCTCTTCTTCACCGTGCAGGCGCCCGATGCGCGCCAGCCGTCGCTCGTCTGGTCGGAAGGGGAGGACGGTGACCCTCACGTCCTGGTCGATCCCGAGACGCTGGCCGACGACGGGACGGTCTCGATCACGCAGTTCGTGCCGAGCCCGTGCGGTCACCTTCTCGCCTACGGCCTCGCCGAGGCCGGCTCTGACTGGCAGACGTGGCGGGTCCTCGACGTCGACTCCGGCGAGCATCTCGCCGACCGGCTCGAGTGGCTCAAGTTCCCCGAGCCGAGCTGGCTTCCGGACGGCTCCGGCTTCTTCTACGCGGCCTCCGAGCCGCCCCCGCCGGACGGGGTCTTCAAGGCGGCCGTGACGAAGCGGAGCCTCCGCTTCCACCGGATCGGCGACGCTCAGGCCGACGACGAGCTCGTCCTGGAGTACCCGAACGAGCCGCAGTGGATGTTCTACGGGCAGGTGACGACCGACGGGCACTTCCTCGTCGTCAGCGTCTTCAAGGGAACCTATCGGGAGAATCGAGTCGGCTACATCGACCTCCGCGAGCCTGAGCGGGCCTTCGTCGATCTCTTCAGCGAATTCGACGCGGCGTACACCTTCCTCGGGAATCGCGAGAGCGTGTTCTATTTCTTGACGACGAGCGGGGCCCCGCTCGGGCGGATCGTCGCCGTCGACGCTGCCGATCCGGATCCGGCGTCTTGGGTCGAGCGCGTCTCGGAGTCGGAGGCGACGATCGAGGCGGCGGAGTGGGTCGACGGACGGTTCGTCGTCCGCTCTCTTCGGAATGCGGTCGCGCGGCTCGCCGTTCACGACGAGAACGGCAGGCTCCTCCACGACGTCGAGCTCCCCGGCGAAGGGTCGATTCCGTGGGTCGAGCGCCAGGAGCGCGGGTCGAAGGTCTACTTCTCCTACGCCGACTTCACCCATCCGAACCTCGTCTACTCGCACGACACGGCGACCGGGAAGACGGCCCCGTTCCGCGGCGGCGGCCTCCCGTTCGATCCGGCCGACTTCGAGACGGAGACGCACTTCGTGGAGACGGCGGAAGGCGTCCGCGTCCCGGTCTTCGTAACGCGAAAGCGCGGCGTCGAGGCGGGGCCGCAGACGCCGACCTGTCTCTACGGCTACGGGGGCTTCAACATCTCGCTCTCCCCGCACTTCAAGATTGAGCACCTGTCGTGGCTCGACCTCGGCGGGCAGCTCGCCGTCGCCTGCATCCGCGGTGGCGGGGAGTTCGGCCGTGCGTGGCACCAGGCGGGCGCGCGGGAGAACCGGCCGAACGTCTTCTCCGACTTCGTCGCCGTCGCCGAGTGGCTGATCGAGACGGGGCGCACGTCGACGCCGAAGCTCGCGATCTACGGCCGGAGCAACGGGGGCCTCCTCGTCGGGGCCTGCATGACGAAGCGACCGGACCTGTACGGTGCCTGCCTCCCCGCCGTCGGCGTCCTCGACATGCTCCGCTTCCACCTGTTCACGGTCGGCTCGTTCTGGGTCTCCGACTACGGTTCTCCGGACGACGCGGCGATGTTCCCGATCCTCCACGGCTACTCGCCCTATCACAACGTGAGGGAAGGGACCGCCTACCCGCCGACATTCGTGACGACGGCCGACCACGACGACCGGGTCTTCCCGGCGCACAGCCACAAGTTCGCCGCGGCGCTCCAGGCGGCGCAGGCCGGCGAGGGGCCGATCCTGCTCCGCGTCGACAAGCGCGCCGGCCACGGCCTCGGCAAGCCAAAGGGGATGCTCCTCGACGAGGTCGCCGACCGTTGGGCGTTCGCATTTGCCGCGCTCGGTGCTCGGCCCGACGTCTGACGGAGAGCGTGAGGTCGTCCCTCGGCCGCGGCGCTGCGGAGACGGCGGCGAGACGAGGTTGAGACAGGCGCCCGAGACACTCCGATTCGACCGCGACTCCGCGGCGAAGGGGTGATCGTCGTGTCGTATCGTTCGCGCATCTTCCTGTGCGTCGCATTCCTCTCGCTCTTCGGGGCGACTTGCTGCACCGCTTCCGGCGACGGTGTCGACGTGTTGTTCATGCTCTGCGAGCCCTACGGGGCGAACACGGCGCTTCTCTGGAACAACTTCGAGCGACTCGGATGGAACGTCACGATCGCGGGGACGGACGAGGAGGCCGCGAACTGCAGCTTCCTGACCACGCCCGTCCGTACCGCGCGAACGTTCGGCGAGATCGAGAGCATCTCCGGATTCGACGTCGTGGCAGTCTCCTCGACGCCCGGGACGTTTTCGCGGAGACCGAATCCCGCGATGGACCTCCGCGGGGACGAGCACGTCCTCGATCTGATCCGAGAAGCCGACCGGCTCGGCGTGACGCTGTTCGCCGGATGCTCGGGGCTGATGGTTTTCGGCGACGCCGGGATCCTCGCGGGCCGAGACGTCGTGACGCACGCCACGCTTCACAGCTCCTGCGTCGACTACGGCGGGACGTGCATCGTCGGCGACTTCAACAATCCGCCGCGCATTGACGAGAATCTCGTCACCGCGACGAATCTCCGCTTCTACGCGCTCGAGATTCCCGAGGCGATCGCGCGGTCTCTCGACCGCTTGGACGACCTCTCGAGTCAGGCCGGCTGGCCGTCCGTCCGGGACCTCTCCTTGACGCCGACCGACGTTCCTCCCGGTGGGGCCGTCGTTGCGGCGCGCGCGTGGGGGACGCCGGCCGCGGACGGCGCGCTCGACGTCTGTGCCCTGGACGACGGATTCGTCGTCGCCGGATACACGTTCGCGAACGGAAACACGGACGCTCTCGTCGCGCGGTTCGACTCCAGCGGGCAGATCGTCTGGGCGAAGAGCTTCGGCGGGCCCGGGCGCGACTACGCTTACGGCGTCGTCGCCACGTCCGACGGAGCGATCGCGGTCGCCGGGATGACGACGTCTGTGGGCGCGGGCGGGGAAGACGCTTTTCTCGTCAAGCTGAGCGCGTTCGGGGACCCGATCTGGGCGAAGACCTACGGCGCGGAGGGACACGACGCCGCGTTCGCCCTGACGACGACCGCCGACGGGGGCTTCGCGCTGACGGGGTCGTTCGAGACGTCCGAGACGAGGCACTCGGCGCTCTTCGTCACTCGAACCGATGCGGCCGGAAAGGAGACGTGGTCCGCCACGTACGATGGCCGCCGGAACGAGCGCGGGCTCTCCATCCTCGAACGCGAAGACGGGAGCCTGATCGTCGCCGGGGGGACGTCGTCCTTCGGAGGCGGCAACTACGACATGATCCTCGTCGCCCTCTCGTCGACCGGAGAGGAGCTCTGGCGCCAGGCCGAAGGCCGGAAGACGTTCGACATCGCGGAGGCGCTGATTGAGGCGGAGAACGGCGACCTGCTGGCGATCGGCTACGGGGACGTGGAGGGGGGCGACCCGAACGACGTCCAACTCGTTCGGTTCGACGCGAACGGGGAGCGCCAGTGGGTGGCGAGGGAGGGACCGAAGAAGAGCTTCGACTACGGACAGGCGCTCCTCGAGCTTCCGAGCGGCGACCTGTTCACCCTCGGCGTGACCGGGGCGGGGGGGACCGGCAAGAACGACGTCTGCCTGCAGAAGTACTCGTCGGAGGGCGAGCTCCTCTGGGAGCAGATCTTCGGGGACGACCTTGGAAGCGAGTGGGCGAACGGGCTCTGCCGGATGGTCGACGGGAGGATCGCCGCCTGCGGTTGGACGCTCGCTGTCGGGGTCGGAAGCCAGGATCTGTTGCTGGCCTTCGTCGATCCGAAGCTCGCGCGGTGATCAGACTGCGTTGCGAGGTGTGACGCGCGATGAACGCGTCACACCTCGTCACTGCGGCTCCCGGCGCCCGTCCTCGATGAGATGACGGGCGCCGCGGCGAGAGCGCATCAGCATTTCATGCGGTCGGATCGGGATCGGTCGCCCGGGTCGCTCTCTCCGTTGCGCGCGAGAACCGAGCCTTGGAAGCCGGTAGACTCCTCGCAGATCCACGCGCGCGGCCAGTCGGCCGCGGCTCAAGGAGGAAGACGATGAGCGAGAGTCAGATTGGGCTGAACGAGAACCGGAAGAAGCATCTCGGCCTCCTCGACGCGGCGATGAAGGAGGCGCTGCCCGACCTGTCGAACGGGGTCGACCTCGCGTGGAAGGGGGCGTACGCCGACGGGGCGCTGAGCGGCAGGGTGAAGCATCTGATGGCGCTCGCGCTCGCTGCGGGGACCGGCTGCCGCAACTGCGTTCTCGCTCACGCAGAACACGCGGCGAAGCAGGGTGCGTCGAAACAGGAGTTCCTCGAGACGCTCGCGGTCGTCGTCTCGATGCGCGGGACGACCGGCGTCGCGGAGTCCCTGCGCGTTGTCCAATTCCTCGACGAACGCGGGGAGTGGTAGACCGCCGCGTTCCTTCGTCCCGGGTGCGGTCGAGTCGTCAGTCGTCGACCGGAGGCCCCGCGACGGCGATGACGCGGCCGACGCCGCCCTCGAGGTAGTTGCCGCCGAACGCCTCGGCGAACAGGGCGATCGCTTTCTCGCCGGTGCAGTGCGTCGGGCAGACGCGACGGACCCCGAGTTCCTGGAGACTGGCGATCACCCGTTGGGTTCGGCTCTCGGTGTAGCTCAGAAGATGGAATCCGCCGAGAACGAGGTCGACCTCCCCGTCGACGACCTCCTTCGCCCGCTCCACCATCCGGACGATCCCCGGGTGCGCGCAGCCGGTGACCACGACGAGGCCGCGTGCCGCCTCCACGACGAGGCCCTGCTCGACGGGAGACGCGACGAGCTCCCCGGTCGAGTGAAGTCCGGGGACGACCTCGATGGGATTCGTGACCTCGACGAGCTCGCAGCGCGACCCCATCCAGTCCTTGTACCATCTCGGGAAGCTGGCGGGGACGTAGAGGGTCGGCGAGATCCCCGCGTCGAGGAGGCTTGCCAGGCCGTTGGTGTGATCCCCGTGGTTGTGGGAGAGGACGACGATCTCGATCGAGCGCGGATCGATCCCGAGCGTCTCCATGTTCGCGAGGAGTCTCGGCCCGTCGTTTCCGGTGTCGAAGAGGATCGTGTGCTCGCCGTACTCGATCAGCGCGGCGAAACCCCAGTCGGCCTCGAGCCGGGTGTCGTATACGTTGTTGTCGTAGAGGATCGTGATCGTGAGATTCACGCTTCGACTCGCCCCGTCGACCGGCGCTGAGAGAAGCGATCCGAGAAGGAGTATGGAGATTGCCGCGCTCGCGAAAGCCGTTCCGAGCCCTCGCTTCGTCATCCTTCGCCTCCTTCTCGGGCGAGCCGGTCGCGGCTCGCGGTGCCGATCGTCGCGTCCGCTGAAGCGACGTCCTCGTTCTTCGGAGACGAGTATGCACGAATCTCCGTCGTCCGAGCGTCTCCGATCGCAGCTTCGCCGAGCCTCGCTACTCCCTCAAGCGGCTGACGATCGCCTGGTAGCAGACGCGCTCGTCGCGCGGCTGCGGGTCGAAGATCGGGACGAGGAACAGGTCCACCTCGCCGATGCCTGCGTGTCTCAGGCGGTAGTTCCCCTGTCCGAACTCCCGCCGCCGCGGGCCGCGGAAGAGGAGCGAGAACGCGTCGATCGCACCCCTCGACAGGTCCTCGACGTCGGTCAGCTCGAGACCGATCGGGCCGAACGGTCGGTCGGTCGCGCCCGGGATTCCCGTCCCGACGACCGTGAACGTCGACCCTTCCTGCTCGGCGAACAGCTCGAGGGTCGTCCTTCGTGTCACGTCGGCGCCCCTCGTGCTACGGGCGCGGCGGGTAGATGCCGTTCATGCAGACACAGAAGCGGATCGTAAGGTACGGCTGCATGTTCACGTGCGCCTGGCCTCCGCTGTTCGCTCCGACCTCGACCGCGTTCTCGTTCATCGTCGCATTCTCCTCAGTGCCGTAGATGGTCGACCGGGTCGGCTCCGCCCAGAAGCTCCCCGCCGGTGACTCCTGGTCTGCGCTTCCTGACTGCGCGTGGACGGCGGCCGGGTGCGTGTGCGCCGGGATCTGACTCGCATCGAGGACGACCGAGGTTGCCCCTCCCTTCGAGCCCATCTCATACGACGGAAAGCCGGAACCGTGACCGACGTGGATCGGGACGCGTCCGCGAAGATCGGGCAGCGCGAAGGTCGTCCGCCCGTCGCCGCCGTAGATCGTTCCGTACAGGGAGTAGAGAGCCGAGTAGGTCGAAACCTCGAGGAGTTGCCCGTCCGCGTTCGCCCAGTACTCGGGCGCGTACGGGAAGCCGACCATCCGGATCTCGCCGAGATACGCTTCTGCCATGGTGGCACTCCTTTCGCAAGCGAGCCGGCTCGACGATGACGGACCGGATCCGCGGTCTTCCGCAGGTGTCTTCACAGTCGTCGCGGAGGGCTCGCCTCGCGCTTGGGATCTCGTCACGGTAGTCGGCGAACCGAACCGTGTCAAATAGGTGTACGTGCCATGACCTGTCAGAAGCTATCGCAGATGATCGATTGCCGATTTCTCTGTATCATGAAGCGTCATGGGACTCGGGAAACGGCGGCGTCGCGGAGGGCCGGAGCGAGCGAGGAACGAGGATTCGCCGGGAGCCGATGCGATCGCACTCCGCCCGGCCGTGGCGGACGACGCGGCGTTCCTGTTCGAGGTCTTCGCTTCGACGCGCGAGCCGGAGCGCGGCCTGGCGACGTGGGACGACGCGGCGTGGGAGGAATTCGTGCGAATGCAGTTCGATGCGCAGCGGAGGCACTACGCGAGACACTTCCCCGGTGCGGAGCAGAGCGTCGTCTTCTGCGACGGGATGGCGGTCGGGCGAATCTGGGTCTTCCGGGCGGAGAGCGAGATGCGCCTGCTCGACATCGCGATCCTCCCCGAGCACCGGAATCTCGGCATTGGGACGCGCCTCCTTCGAGGCCTCCAAGAGGAAGCTCGAGCCGCTGGCGTCCCGCTTCGTCACTCGGTGGAACTCGGGAACTCCGGTGCGCGCCGGCTCTACGAGCGACTCGGTTTCGCGGCGATCGAGACGCGTGGGCTCCACACGCTGATGGAATGGGTGTCGCCTGCGTCTTTCCTCGAAACGTGAGCGCGCTCAGCCGTCGAGCGCGTGCGTCTCGATCGCCCCGGTCCGACGGTCGACGCGAAGAACGGTCCCGCTGGCGAGGACGATCCCGTCCTGTCCGAGTTCCGTCAACGACTCAGAGGAGACGGTCGGCCCGTTCGGCCCCGTTGCCAGCGTCAACGCGTAGTAGTTCGGGCTCCCCGTAAAGAGGTTGACGGCCCAGAGCGCGTCCGGTCCGAGAAGGAACGAGTTCAGGCTCGTGAAGTCGCACAGCCCCCTGTAGATCGTGCGAAAGCCTTCCAGGATCTCGCCTTCGCGTACGGAGGGAAGCAAGAGATGGAAGACCTTCTCCGAATCGGTTGGATCCTCTCCGGCCAACGTCGGCGGTATCGGCAGCGGGTCGCGCACCATCCCGTTGTGACAGTAGAACCAGCTCTTCCCGTTGACTTCCTGTTCGACCGGGTGGGTGTTGGCGAGTGTTACGCCTCCTCGCCACG
>Ga0180432_10002858_pt1 | contig 25471 bp, 18 predicted proteins | sample SS_ome_10_FD_132414 | JGI IMG/M metagenome (GOLD analysis project Ga0180432, IMG submission 132414) | Hypersaline lake sediment archaeal communities from the Salton Sea, California, USA - SS_1_MS_2 metaG | ecosystem: Environmental > Aquatic > Non-marine Saline and Alkaline > Hypersaline >... | reverse complement strand
GGCAAGGGCAATCCAGCCTACCCGCCGTAGCCCCCGGGCGAAGGCGTCTCGCCCCGATCAGACGGGCCGGTTGTCACAAGCGGACAATCGGCCCGTTCTGTTGTCAGGAGCGGACGTTACGACCCGAGCTTGCCAAGGTCGCGGCGCAACTCCCGGTGACGTTCGGGCGGGGGAGCTTCTCGATCGGCACGCGCGTCTTCGACACGCCCCAGCACGCGGTTCGCTTTGTGCATCCAAGCCCGTGGAACCCGGCCAAATACATCTTCGTGGCCGCGTGCAACGATCCGGCTGCGGCTGGCAAGAGGGATTTCTTCGGCCTGCGGGGGACGTTCTTCCGCCCGAGTGCGTACAAACTCCGGGAGGGCGATTGCGTGGTGTACGGCCACCAGCCGCCCGAGGGGGCACGCTTCGCACCCTTTACGGCCAGGAGCCGCACGCTTCACTACACGTTCACCTCCGACTGGCGCGTGCCGTCGGAAACCCCGATCGGCCGGGCGGAACACTACTTCGACTTCGAGTCGGTGCAAGTGCTCACCGCCGACGCGATCAAGGATGTGTGCGGCGTCGACGTTGGCCTGGTGAGCCGCTATCCCAGCGGATACGCCCAATGGCGCGGCTGGCTCCCGGCAGGGCCGGTCACGTTCAACGACGTCGCCACGCTGCGTATGTTGCCGGAGTTCATCGTCACCGCGAAGGTCACCGGCAAGCAACTCCGCGCCATCAAGGCGCGGGCCCTGGCCGTCACCGGGGCCGAATCGATCGAGGACGGCAAGGTGTACACGCTCGCCGCGGATTACAGCGCCCTCAACAGCGGGGCGCTGTGCTACCGCCACGCCGGGACCGGCTGGCGGAAGATCCCCAATCCGATCCGCTTTGGCTCGATGGCCGACCTGCAGAAGCAGACCACCGAAGTCATCCTGCAGTGCAGCGACCTGAAGCAGACCGACCTCCAGGTGACCGAGGCGCTCGTACAGTACATCCGCAAGCACAAGAGCATCGCGCCGAAACCGTTCACCGGCGACCTGACGAAGTTCATCGTAAATCCCAGGGCCCACGCGTATCCCAAACTCGACTGGCTGCACGCGCACATCCCGTTTGCCTCACAGCGCCACACGCTGCACATCGGCCTGGCTGTCAAGGACTCGCTGCACAGCAACAGTGCGCCGAGAGACGGCTCGCAGCGATTTGTGGACGTGCACGCGCAGGGGACCTCGCAGGACTTCCGCACACTGGCCGCCAACGTGCCCGTGACCGCGCGCTTTGAAGTGCGTAGCGCGTGTGTCCGATGGCCGCAGCGCCGGCGTACTCGTCGAGGATTGCCGCGTATTTCGCCGGGTGCGACATTCTGAACGCCTCGGCCACCGTGCCGACGTCCTTGAAGGTATCCAGGATCTGGGGTCGGTCGGGGTTGTACGTGCTGATTCCCGCAGCCAACTGCCCGCGATTCTGAACATCCAGAAGCATCGTGGGCACGAGGGGCACGACGTCCTGCTTCCGAACGGACGCGCTGGCCTTCCCGCCGCGGCTGTGCGGTTTGTTCAGCCAGTACAACGCGGCGATGCCGCACTCATGATGAATGTCTTCGCTCACGCGGTGTCTCCATACGCCGAGTGAGCCCATCCTGGCCCGGCGAGGGTTGGCATTCTGCGCCTTACCACGTGCGGAACGGTCTTGTTCCTTTCGCATGCCCGCAAGTCATTACAGGCCCACGATCGGTTTGCTCGGAATTCAGTACGAGGCCAGCACGCACGTGTCTGCTCCACGGTGACACACTATCTTGCCAAGCATCGCAGTAGTCTTGTTGACGATTTGGGCAACGAGAGTCTTCCCATTCGCCCGGCCGGCAACGTAGTCCCAGAATTGGTCGAAGGTCCACAAGTCATCGTCGCTGAGGTATGACAGCTTAGTACGCCGACGCGACTCATCATTGGTGTCGCTGTCTGCGTACAGGGCCGCTACGACGCGAACATCTTCATCGACCCAGTGGCCGAACGCGACCTGCACGATGAACCGCATGAAGAGAAGGCGTTTTTGTAGATCGCGTTGACTCTCTGAGTCCACTCCCTGTCTGACCAGAGCAATCGTGCACAACCGGTCATCCGGCCCGACAGTAAGCAGGTCCAGCGGGATCGGCACGCCAACACAAGGTCCCCAATCAGTACGCTTCCGAAACCTCCTCGCAAGGTGACGGACATGGAGATCGACCTCATCGCGTCTGGTGGCCCGGTTCCCGTCGGGCAACTTGGGCATACAGCGCTCCGCGAAGTCGGTCAGCGCTTGTGGAATGCGGAAGACGACCTCGCTATTAGTCGGCAGGGCACCCGGTGGGCGCCGCCACGCGCGGTGCAGTGCGATAAGGGCTTGTTCGACGTCGGGCCGACCTCGAAGCCATCGGACCACCTGCTCCGCATCTTGAGACCCACCCCGTGGCCCCGGGCACCACAGTGTTGCTGTAGTCTTCGGCCTGATGGCCTCGTGGATAAGGGCAACCAGGTTCTCGTCAGACAGTCGCGACAAGTCGGCCGCCCAGGACGCCGACGCTGCCAGAAGCGAACAGAGCTGCTCACGGTACGTGACCAGTGCAAAGCGCGAGGTCTGTACGGAACAAAGCAGTGCTGCCGTCGCGCGGAAGATCATCTCCGGCGCCGCGACGGCTTCCTCCATGAGACGACACATGATCGGGCAGGCCGGTCCATCGGGCTGCGTGATACTCAGGACCAGACGCCCGGGCAGATCAGCCAGAGAACGCAAATCCTCCGGAGACCGGACAGACCGCTGACGCTGGACCAAACGATCGTGCCGAACCAGCAGGCCATTCACCAGACGTGTTGCGGCCTCGTCGGCTGCAACCGTGACGGGATCCCTTGTTGTCTGTTCGGCCTGGCTCACGCCAGGAGTGCCCTCGGTGCTGGTGCCCATATGACTAGCCTTGCCTGGTTCCAGAGGCCAGAGACTGCCCGTCTGGTAACCGGTGATTATCTTCGCCGCAGAGGGGGCAACGCAAGGGCGTTGGCGGTCAGGAGACCTGTTGCTCCGGGCCCTGGCCGGGCATGGCACGACCCTTCTGAGGTCGGTTGTCTATAACTGTATTTAGAAACAATAGGTTACAAAAGACACCGGAAGTCAGGCACAGCGTGTACGACCGGAATGACAGGTGAAGGAAAATGCGTGCCTATCCAGTTGGCTCTCTCCCGCATCATCCTGTATACTGCGCACCATGCATGCATTTCCCCGAAACGAATCGGAGTTCGAGCAGTGGTTCGCTACGGAAGACCGCTGCGTGCGCTATCTCGCCTCGATACGCTGGCCGGGCGGATTCCATTGTCCACGCTGCGGCAGCCCCGAGGCGTGGACCACAGGGCGAGGACAGTTCCGCTGCACGTGGTGCGACGTTCAGACGTCAGTAACCGCCGGGACGATCTTCCAGGGCACACGTAAGGGCCTGCGGCCTTGGCTGCGGGCGATGTGGCACCTGACGGAAGTGGCAGGCGGGACGAACGCCTCAGAGATCCAGCGGATGCTTGGGCTGTCAAGCTATGGCACGGCCTGGAATTGGCTACATAAGCTGCGGCGGGTGATGGTTCACCCCACCCGGGACCGGCTGACCGGCCTGGTCGAGGTCGATGAGGCGTTCGCAAAGGTCCACGAGCCCAAGAGATCCTACCGCGCATTCGGTCGGGGGACGCTGCTGATCGTGGCCGTGGCCGACAGCGCCGGGCGAACCGGACGCATCCGACTGCTCAGGCTCGCCGACGGGTCGCCGCAAAGTATCTTGCGTGCTGTGCGGAAGATGGCTGCACCCCCAGCCGAAATCCGCGCCGATCCCTGGCCAGCATACGCCGGCTTGCCGCTGATGGGGTACCGCCTGCGCACCGTCGGCCCGGTGCCCCGCGTGGTAGGTCTGCGGCCGCTTCCGATGGTCGCGAGAGTCATGGATGAGTTGAACGGCTGGATCACCGGAACCCTCCGTGGGGCCATCCGCCCTGCGCACTTGGACTACTATCTGGCGGAGTTCACGTTCCGCTTTAATCACCGCCTGAGGCGCACGCGGGGAAAGCTTTTCAGCATTCTGGTGCGGCAGGCCCTGGAAACCGCCCCGGAAAGCGGGGAGGTTCGACAAGAAGGATAGGGAGAGCGAAACAGATAGGTGGTAGTTTTGTTCAGCGGGGGGAATGGGGCATTGTTTATCTCTAAGACTATTAAATAAGGTCTTTTATGTTTTTCTGGTCGCCTGGCTAGCTCCCCTCAGAAACGGAGATAAACGAGATAGGTCTTTGTGCCGTGGCCCCGATATGGTCAAATATTTGGTCTTGATAACCGGTTTGGAACGGATGCGGACACATGGGCGGACCTTGCCACGGACCGCCAAATGCCGAACGGCAGCGTCACGAACGGGCTGGCCTGGCTTCGGTCGGCCAACCCACGAAACACCCTGTCGAGAATGGGCAATAGACAGTGAGTTCGGTTAGCGAACACGACGGGCTGAAGGACGCGGCGGTCACAGCGTTTATCTGCGCTAATTGTGCGCGAGGCCCGATCCCACCGTCGGCCGTGCCGCCGCGCCCAGCGGTGCCTGAGTTCGACTGGCCGTTTCCCGTCGAGCAGATCCTCGTGCCGTGCACCGGCACTGTCCAGCCGGAGCACATGCTCAAGGCCATCGAGACTGGTGCAGACCTAGTGTGCGTCATTGCGTGTGAGGACGAGAACTGCCACCGACTGGAAGGCAGCCGGCGGGCCGCCCGACGAGTCGAGTATGTCGGCTCGCTGCTGGCCGAGGCGGGGCTTGGGACCGAGCGAGTGATGTTGACCTGCCTGCCGGGCTCGTCCCGTCAGGACATGGCGCTCGGCGCCGGTCTGCTGGAAGAGCCGGTCCGGGACAGGATGCTTGACAAGAGGGTACGGGCCGTGCGCGGCGAGGTCATCAGACGCCTCACCACGCTGGGAGCGAATCCACTGAGACAGGTCTGGGCGCCCACTGCGCCGGCGCAGGCTGGCGCTCGGAAGGTGAATCGATGATGGCAACACCGAAGACGAAGCTGGCCGAAGCACTATGGGCTGGACGTGGCGTCCTGACAGCAGAGTGCTGCCCCCCTGCAGCCTGGGATTCCGATGTTGTCCAGGCAGCGGTCGCTCCCCTCCCGGAGTCGCTGGACGCCATCGTGGTAGCGGATAATCCCGACGGGGTCCGCGGCTCGGCGCTAGCCACCGCGGCCGTCCTCGCCGCGGCGGGGCGAGAGCCCATCCTGACGATGACGACTCGCGACCGTAACCGGATCGCGCTGGAGTCGGACGTGCTCGGGGCAGCATGCCTGGGTGTTGGCGGTATCCTGTGTGTCAGCGGCGACCACCAGAGCCTGGGTGTATGTCCGGAGGCGGCCGGGGCATACGACATCGACAGCATCCAGTTCAGTCTCGCCGTCAGGCGGATGGTCGCAGAGGGACTCAGCTTCGATGGGCGGGAACTCGATGCGGCACCTAAGTTTCTTCTCTGCGCCGTCGTCCAGCCGTACCTGCGCCCGATGGGCCTGAACATGATTAGGTTCAGGAAGAAGATCACCGCCGGTGCGAGGGTTGTATTCACGCAGGCGGTGTTCGATGTGGCCGGCTTCAAAGAGTGGCTGGGTGTGGTGGATCAAGCAGGCATAGGCGAACATGCAAGCATCATCGCCAGCGTCCTGCCCCTGACCGGTGCTGCCGAAGCGCGACAGTTGCAGGCCCGGGGCACCTACGGGCCGGTGGGTGACGAGGTGATCGCCCGGATAGAAGGCGCGTCCGACCCGGCCGCCGAGGGCGTGGCCATCTGTGCGGAGGTCGCCGCCGAGTTGAAGGGCCTGGAGTCTCTGGCTGGGATCCACATCCTGTGCGGCGGCTGCGAGGGGACGGCTGCGAAGGTGATTGAGCAGGCAGGCCTGACTGCGGCGTAGGTTCTGGAGTTCACATGCCGGAGAGACACCACATCCATACGGCCCCGACCGCGGCGCGCTTCGCCCGGACGGGTAAGTACGCCACCGTTGACTGGCGTGAGGACTGCTCGCGCTGCACCAACTGCGTGAAGCTGCGCTGCACGTACGGCGTATACGACGCCGCAACGGCCCACGACCGCGACCCCTCAGCGCCGAGGCAGCCTGTATTCGAATGCAAGGGCTGTATGTCCTGCGTGCAGAACTGCACTAAGGGCCTGCTGTCGCTGTCGGTCAATCCAGAGTATCTCGCGATGGGCGACGAGTACTGGCGACCAGAGGTCATCGAGACGACCTGGAACCAGGCCGAAACCGGGCGGATCCCCGTCTCGGGTGCCGGCTACCGCGGCCGGTTCTCCGGCCCGGGCTTCGACTCGATCTGGACGGACATGTCCGAGATCGTCCGTCCTACGCGGGACGGTATCCACGGGCGCGAGTACATCAGTACGGCGGTGGACATCGGCCCCAAGCCGATGCGGCTGGAGTTCGCCGCGGATGGGCAGTTGCTCACTCCCGAGGCGCAGTTGATTGTCACACAGTTGCCCGTACTGCTGGATGTTCCGCCCTGGCCGATGGGGCCGGGCACCGAGCTGCTCAGCCGCGCTCGTGCCGCTGCCGCGGTCGCACTGACAACCCTGGCCGTCGTGCCGATGGCCGAACTGGGCGGCATTCCCGACGATCACATGCCGGCCGTCGTCCCGCTTCTGGATAAAGGCACGGCCGGGCCCGACGGCGACCTCCCCGCCGGTGTCCGCATGGTCGAGGTTCCGATCGGCTCGGCAGCCTCCGATGCGATCCGGGCCGTTCAATCCCGGAGGCCGGACGTGACGCTCTGTGTTCGCATGCCTCCGGCGGAGGACTCGGCCGCCCGGATGCTTGAGTTCTCAGCGGCAGGTGTGAAGGTCTTCCACACCTGTGCCGATACTCACGGCCGCGAACCTGGCACCGGCAGGGGCCGCCACATCACGGATGCGATGCGGGACCTGCATCGGCAGTTGGTCGAGGCGGGCCGTCGCGACGAGATCACGGTGATCGTCAGCGGCGGGGTGGGCCTGGCCGAGCACGTGGCCAAGGCGATCATCTGCGGCGCCGACGTGACGGCGGCGAGCACATCGCTGCTGATCGCGCTCGGCTGCAAGGTCTGCGGAGGCCCCGGCCACGGCGTCAACGGATGCGGATGGGGCCGGTCGTGCGCGGTGGTGATCGACGAAGCCGCCGTCGACTACGCGGCCCAGCGCATGACGAACCTCATGGGCGCGTGGCACTCCCAGTTGATCGAGGTACTCGGCGCGATGGGCATTCGCGAGGTGCGTCGCCTTCGGGGCGAGACGGGGCGAGCCATCTTCAGAGAAGACATGGAACGAGAGGCATTCGGTGACCTTATCCGCAAGTGAAATCCAGATATCCCCGGACCCGGGTGAGTCCTCGCCCCAGGCCGACACACCCCAAGTCGCCGTGTCCCGCGAAGTTCGCCCCGCCCCTGACCGCTACCGCAACCCCTTCGGCCGGTACAAGGTCAACCGGTCGGCCGACTGCATCGCGTGCGGGAAGTGTGCCCAGTTGTGCCCCGAGGGCGTGCACGTTAAGCCCGACGGGTACAGTTTCATCCTTCGCCCGCGTGACCAGTACTGCATCGGTCCGGTCTGTGCCGAAACCGACCACTGCTGCGTGGCTCAGTGCCCGGCTAGGGCGCTGTCGATGGCGCGGAACCCTTCGGCCGACTGCGTGGGCGATTCGCGCTGGCCGTCGGAGCTGATCCTGGCCACGTGGCATGAAGCGGCGACCGGGCACGCCCCGACGAACCTGGAGTATCGCCGCGGCGCTTCGGGCGGCGGATTCGACCGGCTGCGGGTCAACTTCCCCGACACGCCGCCGGCGATGGTCGATCCCGAGCAGGTCGATACCTCCCTGGAGCTGAACAGGCGCGGTGACAGCCGCCCGCGCGTCCGCATCGATATTCCCGTCTACGGCGGAGGGATGTCGTTCGGCTCGGTCAGCATCCGCACGATCGTCGGCAAGGCCCGCGCGATGACCGCGTGGAACTCCTTCACCTGCACCGGTGAGGGCGGGTATCCCGACCGCCTCAAACCCTACGACGACCACGTGATCACGCAGGTGGCCACCGGCCTGTTCGGCGTGCGAGATGACACGATCCAGCGCGTGCGGATCGTCGAGTTCAAGTATGCGCAGGGCGCCAAGCCGGGCCTGGGGGGGCATCTGCTGGGCGACAAGAACACCCCGGCGGTGGCGCGGATGCGCGAGGCGGTCGTGGGCAACGCGCTGTTCTCCCCGTTCCCGTTCCACAGCGTCTACAGTGTTGAGGATCACAAGAAGCACCTGGACTGGATCAAGGAGGTCAATCCCCGCACGTTGGTCAGCGTGAAGGTCTCGACCCCGACCGACGTGGACATGGTCGCCGTGGGCAGTTACTACGCTGGGGCGCACATCGTGCACCTGGACGGCAGCTACGGCGGCACGGGCGCCGCGCCGGACATCGCCAAGAAGAACATCGCGATGCCCATCGAGTACGCCATTCCGCGCGTGCACAAGTTCCTCGCCGCAGAAGGCATCCGCGACAAGATCACGCTGATCGCCAGCGGGGGCATCCGCACGCCGTACGATCTGCTCAAGGCCGTCGCCCTGGGCGCCGACGGCGTGGTGATCGGCACCGCGGAGATGATCGCTCTGGGCTGCCTGCGATGTGCGATCTGCGAGAGCGGGCGGGGCTGCCCGCGAGGCATCGCCAGCACCGATCCCGAACTGATGGAGCAGATGGAGTTGGATTGGGCCACCCAGCGGCTGATCAACCTGCTGGCCGCCTGGCGCGAAGAGATCGTCGACGTTCTGGTGCGGCTGGGTCTGAAGTCCATCGCCGACCTGCGGGGCCGGACCGACTGCCTGTACTATCTGGCCGATGATGACGAGCAGGCGGCCCCTGCCCGGAAGGAGGGCGACCGATGAGTATGGCCGAACGCCTGCTTGCGACGCGGAGTGCGATGTACCGTGGCCCGGCCCGGGTCGGGGCCAAGCCGGCCGAGGAGGGCGGCTGCGGCGTCACGGGGTTTGCCTGCACGGTCCCGGTCAGGGGCAGGTTCATCTACGAGCCGTCCATACAGATGCAGAACCGCGGCAACGGCAAGGGCGGGGGGATCGCCGCGGCGGGGTTCGTGCCCAAGCAGATCGGCGTCTCGCGGGAGGTCCTTGATTCGCACTACATCCTCCAGATCGCACTGCTGGACCCGGCGGCCCACGAGGAACTGGAACGCCGATACGTCCTGCCGAACTTCGACATCGCCCTGTCGCAGCGCATCGAGACGATCGGCGACTACCGCGACATCCCGGGCCTGGACGTCAAGCCGCCCGACGTACATCGCTACATCGTCCGCGCCAAGAGGGACGTTCTGGCGAAGTTCGCCAGGGGCGCCGGCCTGGAGGCCCTCGGGCCTCGTGACATCGAGGACGAGTTCGTCTACCGCAATTCGTTTCAGATCAACGACACGTACTACGCCTCGCTCGGCGAGCAGCGCGCCTTCGTGCTCTCCCAGGGGCGGGACCTGATGGTCTTCAAGCTGGTCGGCTACGCCGAGCAGAACGTGCAGTACTACAAGCTCGAAGACACGCAGGCCCACGTGTGGATCGCCCACCAGCGCTATCCCACCAAGGGCCGGGTATGGCATCCTGGCGGGGCCCACCCGTTCGTCGGCGTCAACGAAGCACTGGTCCACAACGGGGACTTCGCCAACTACCATTCGGTCAGCGAGTACCTGCTCCAGCGCAACATCCGCCAGCAGTTCCTGACCGACACCGAGGTCTCGGTCCAGTTGTTCGACCTGTGGGACCGCGTCTACAAGTATCCGCTGGAGTACATCATCGAGGCCCTGGCCCCGACGACGGAGTTGGATTTCGACCAGCTCCCGCCGGAAAAACAGCGGATCTACCGGCAGATCCAGGCCACGCACATCCACGCCTCGCCGGACGGGCCGTGGTTCTTCATCATCGCGCGCAGCCTGCCGGACAGGAAGCAGTTCCAACTCCTGGGCATCACGGATACGTCGATGCTCCGCCCGCAGGTGTTCGCCCTGTCCGACAGCGGCGAGGCACAGATCGGGCTGATCTGCTCGGAGAAGCAGGCCATCGACGCCACTCTCCGAAGCCTCGCGCGGGAGGACAAGCGGTTCTGTCCTGTCGCCGACAAGTACTGGAACGCCCGCGGGGGCAGTCACACCGACGGCGGGGCATTCGTCTTCACCGTCCAGCAGGCCGACAGATTCGGCCACAAGACCCTCTCGTGCGCCGACAAGTTCGGACGCCCCGTCGAGCTGGACGTGGGTTCGGTTCGCTGCGACGTGGCCCACCGGGACCACATTCCCGGCGTGCACGAGGCCACCGCGGACCTCGTCAGCCGCTGCCTCCACACCGGCAACGTCAAGGGCCTGATCAACCACGTGCACATGCTGCCCCGCTGGGCAGCGGGAGACCTGCACGCGTTCTGTGACGCGATACTCCAGACGGCCGATAACGCCAAGGCCCGGGCCACCGCGCTGGATGCCCTGACGGTGATGTACGACCGGCGCTTCGACACGGGCGACAAGCGGCGCAGCACGGTCCTCCAGGTGATCGAAGAGTCGATCCACCGCTTCCTGGACGCGGCGCCGCTGTTCGGCGACCCGGGGGGAGGGTTCTACCGCCGGACCGACTGGGACACGCGCAAGCGCCTCGAGCGGCCGGGGTCCGGAGAGGAACTGCTGGTAATCGACGCCGAGAAGTTCCCCCCCGAGGGAGACGAGTGCGACGCCGTGCTGCTCCGTGACGCCTACAAGCTGGGATGGAAGCGCATCGCCGTCTACAAGCTCCGCGGCCAGAGGTTCCACGGCGCGGGGCTGGGTCCAAACACGGGTGGCCTGCGGGTCGACCTATACGGCTCGAGCGGGGACTACGTGGCCAGCGGCTCGGACGGCCTGACCCTCCACGTGCACGGCAACGCCCAGGACCAGGTCGGGCAGGTCTACAAGTGCGGAAAGCTCGTGATCCACGGCGACGTCGGGCAGACGTTCATGTACGGCGCCAAGGGTGGCGAAGTGTACGTCCTGGGTAACGCTGCCGGGAGGCCGCTCATCAACGCCGTCGGGCACCCGCGGGTGGTCATCAACGGCACGTGCCTGGACTTCCTGGCTGAGTCGTTCATGGCCGGGGACCCGCTGAACGGCGGGGGGTTCGTCATCCTCAACGGGATGGGGTTTGACGGCCGCGGGCGCCTGAAGCCGTTCGATGCGCCCTATCCGGGCAGCAACTTATTCTCGCTGGCCTCGGGCGGCGCGATCTACGTTCGCGACCCCAGCAAGAAGCTCGTCCAGGGCCAACTCAACGGCGGGGAGTTCGCCGAAGTGACCGACCTGGACTGGCGACTTATACGCGGGTACCTCGAAGAGAACGAGCGGCTGTTCGGCATCACGGTCCGGCAACTCCTCACCGTCGACGGACACATCGCCGAGCCCTCGCAGGTCTACCGCAAAGTCCAGGCCGTCAAGCTGGCCGTCCTGGCCGCCGCCATGGAGGAAGAAGAATGAGCCAAACGCCCCAGGAAACGCTGGCCGAGACCGCCGGCGACTTCGCGGCAGAGGTGGAGGCGCTGTCCGGCGCGAACCTGGCCCGCTGCTTGCAGTGCGCCAAGTGCACGTCGGGCTGTCCGGTCGCCGGACGGAACGACATCAGGCCACATGAACTGGTCCGCCTGGTGCAGCTCGGCATGGCCGACGAGGTGCTGTCCTGCCAGAGCATCTGGCAATGCGTCTCCTGCCAGACCTGCATCACCCGCTGCCCGCAGAACGTGGACATCGCGGCGCTGACCGACGCGCTGAGGCGCCTAAGCCGCGCCCAAGGCAAGGTCGCCAGAGGAACCACCGTGCCGACGTTCAACGACATCTTCCTCAAGACCATTCGCAAGCGCGGGCGGATGTACGAGATGGGCCTGATGACGGCCTACAAGCTGCGAACGGGTGACCTGTTCTCAGACGTGGGCAAGTTCCCCATGATGCTTCGCAAGGGCAAGCTGCCCCTGCGCGGGCCGCGAATCAAGGGCAAAGGCCAACGCAAACGGATGTTCGCCCGCGCCAAGGCCGTCAGAGGTGACCGCAAGTGAGCCAAAGTTACATGTTCTATCCCGGCTGCTCGCTGGAAGGCACGGCACGAGACTTCCACAAGTCGACGTTGGCCGTCGCCGACGCACTGGACATCGACCTGCAGGAGATCCCCGACTGGATCTGCTGCGGCGCCACCGCGGCACATCAGAGCGACCAGACGCTCGCGACGGTCTTGCCGGCACAAAGCCTCCTGGCCGCGGGCAGCAAGACGGTGGCTGTCTGCTGTGCCGCGTGCTTCAGCCGACTCAAGACCGCCAACCACGAGATCACCTCCGACCAAGCCATCCGCCAAGACATCGCCGAGGTTCTCGGTCAAGACTATGACGGGCGGACACCGGTCAAGCACATGCTGGAGATCCTCGCTCGTGACGTCGGGCTGGACGAGATCGCTCGTCGCGTGGTTCGCCCGCTGGCGGGGCTAAAGGTGGCCTGCTACTACGGCTGCCTGCTGGCGCGCCCGCCGGAGATCACGCAGTTCGACGACGCGGAGAACCCCACGCTCATGGATCGACTGCTCGAAGCTGCCGGGGCCGAGCCGATCGACTGGCCGCACAGAACCGAATGCTGCGGGGGCAGCTACTCGATCACCGACGTCGGAATAGTCAAGTCGCTGACCGGCGAGGTGCTCTCGATGGCCGCCCTGGCCGGGGCCGACTGCGTCGCCGCGGCCTGCCCCCTGTGCCAGATCAACCTGGACATGCGGCAAAAGGACATCGAGGCCGAAACGGGCCGGAAGATCGGACTGCCGGTCTTCTACTTCACGCAGTTGCTGGGCATGGCGTTCGGCCTGGACGCCAAGCAGTTGGCCCTGAGAGCTCTTGTTGTCGATCCCGACCCCGTGCTGGGCAAACTGGACAAGCTGGGGGTGGCCCAATGATCCAGCATACACCGTCTATCGTCGACCCTGAAGAGCCCATGCCCACCGAGGCCACGGCCGCTGTCCTCGTCTGCGGGGCCGGCATCACCGGCATCCAGGCGTCGCTGGATTTGGCTGACTCCGGATTCAAGGTCTACCTGGTAGACTCCTCGCCGGTCATCGGCGGCAGGATGGCTCAACTGGACAAGACCTTTCCCACCGGCGACTGTGCCATGTGCACCCTGTCGCCCAAGCTCGTCGAGTGCGCCCGCAACAAGAACATCGAGATCATCACGCTGGCTGACGTGCAGGGCATCGCGGGCGAACCGGGCGACTTCCACGTGACAATCCGCAAGAACCCGCGGTTTGTCGACGCCGACAAGTGCAACGCCTGCGGGGACTGCGTGGAGGTCTGCCCCGTGACGCTGCCCAGCGAGTTCGACTGCGCTCTGGGCCAGCGGCGGGCCATCTTCAGGGCCTATCCGCAGGCCATCCCGAACGTCTACGGGATATCCAAGGCCAGCGGGAGGGCGCCGTGCAAGTCGGCGTGTCCGGCCGGCATAAACGTCCAGGGCTACGTCGCCCTGATCGCCGACGGCAAGTTCACCGAGGCCTACGAGGTCATCCGCGAGCAGTGTCCGCTACCGGCGGTCTGCGGACGCGTGTGCCACCATCCCTGCCAGGACCAGTGCAACCGCAACGAGATCGACGAGGCGGTGGCCGTCCGGGACCTGAAGCGCTTCGCCGCGGACTACGTGCACGCCCACGCCAACGAGTTCGAGGACCTGCTCCCCGAGCCTGTGGCCGCTCGTGCGGAGCGTGTGGCAATAGTCGGCAGCGGACCGGCGGGCCTGACGGTGGCCCACGACCTGGTGCGAATGGGCTACGGCGTGACGGTGTTCGACTCGCAGGCCAGACTCGGTGGCATGCTGCGGTACGGAATACCGGCCTATCGGCTGGACGACGAGGTCCTGGATCGGGAGATCGGGTACATCGAGGCCCTGGGCGTCCAGATGCGGCCGGGGAAGAAGGTTGAGGACCCGGTGGCCCTGTTGAAGAGCGACGATGACGAGGCCCCCGGCGGGATTTTCGACGCGGTCTTCGTTGGCGTCGGCGCCTGGACCAGCCGGGCCCTGGACATCAAAGGCGAGGATGCCCCGCAGGTCCTGCCCGGGCTGGGGTTCCTCCATGAAGTCAACAACGGCCGGACACCTGAGATCGGCCCCGACGTTGTCGTCATCGGGGGCGGCGACGTGGCGATGGATGCCGGGCGATGCGCCTTGAGGCTGGAAGGTGTTGAGAACGTGCACGTGGCCTGCCTGGAATCGGCCGAGGAAATGCCCGCTCACGACTGGGAAGCGGCCGAGGCGCTCGAAGAGGGCGTGGTGTTTCACAACAGCGTCGGCCCGACGCGGATCGAGACCGACGGAGGCAAGGTCATGGGCGTGGCGTTCCGCACGTGCACGAGCGTCTTCGACGCCGACGGGCGTTTCGCGCCGGAGTTCGACGACGCACAGACGATGCATCTCAAGGCCGACACCGTCATCGTCACGATCGGCCAGGGCGTCGACGCCGAGTCGACCGGTAGCCTGGACACCGGCCCCGGCGGGCGCATCGTCACCGACGAGAACACTCTTGCCACGAGTGTGTCGGGCGTCTTTGCCGGTGGCGATGCCGTGCTGGGCCCGGCCTCGCTGGTCGACGCGATGGCCCACGGCCATCGGGCCGCAAAGGCCATCAACGCCTGGCTCCGCGGCACGACGATCGACACGCCCAATCAGGCCGACCGGGACGAGGCACAGGAGGCCCTGGCCGAGAATCCCAGGCCCGACGCCCCCAAACAGAACGCCCAGCCCATGCCGCAGGCCCCCGCCGCCGAACGAACGGGTGACTTCCGAGAGATCGACCTGGGCTACACGGCCGAACAGGCCGTTGCCGAAGCCAAGCGATGCCTGGCCTGCGGGCTGTGCAGCGAATGCGGGCAGTGCGTCAAGGCCTGTGAGGCCGGGGCGATCGACCACGACATGACGGCCGTGGACGAGGTACTTGATGTCGGCTCGGTGATCCTGGCGCCCGGCTTCGACGCGTTCAACGCGTCGGAGCGGGGCGAGTTCGGCTACGGGCGGTACGACAACGTCGTGACGAGCCTTCAGTTCGAGCGGATGCTCAGCGCGTCGGGCCCCACCAACGGCCAGGTCATCCGCCCCTCGGACGGCAAGCACGTCGAGAGCATCGCGTTCATTCAGTGCGTCGGTTCTCGCGACGCGGCCCGGGGCAACGGATACTGTTCGTCCATCTGCTGTACCGCGGCGGCCAAGGAAGCCATGGTCGCCCTCGAACATGCCGGCAACGCAAAAATCTCCGTCTTCTGCATGGACATCCGCGCGTTCGGGAAGGAGTTCGATCAGTACGTGGACCGCGCCCGCGACGAGCACGGGGTCGAGTTCGTCCGCGCCATCCCGTCGCGCGTGGTCCAGATGCCCGGTAGCCGGAACGGGCGCGTGCGCACCTTCGACACCGACGGCACCGAGCGCCTGCGCGAGTTCGACCTGGTCGTCCTGTCGGTGGGCCTGAGGCCCAGCGCGTCGGTCGTGGAGATGGCCTCGGCCCTGGGCGTGGAACTCAACGCGTTCGGCTTCTGCCAGACCGACCGGCTGAGTCCGATGGCCAGTTCGCGGCCCGGCATCTACGTCGCGGGCGTCTGCCAGGAACCCAAGGACATCCCCGAATCCGTGGCGCAGGGTTCCGGGGCCGCGGCGCGGGCGATGGAGCAGTTGGCCGACGTTCGCGGATCGCTCATCACGAAGCACGAATATCCCTGGGAGCGCGACGTGACCGACGAGGAGCCGCGGATCGGCGTGTTCATCTGCCACTGCGGGCACAACATCGCCTCGGTCATCGACGTCGAGGACGTCGCCCGACAGGCCGCCGAAATGCCCAACGTCGTCCACGCCGAGGCCAGCCTCTACACCTGCTCCGACAACAACCAGGAGCGTATCAAGAGCATCACGGCCGAGAAGCGGCTGAACCGCCTGGTGGTGGCCTCGTGCACGCCGCGGACGCACGAGCCGCTGTTCCAGGAGACGCTGCGCGAGAGCGGGCTGAACCAGTATCTCTTCGCCATGACGAACATCCGCGACCAGTGCTCGTGGGTGCACCGCGACGACCCGGTCGCCGCCACCGCCAAGGCGGTCGACCTGATGCGGATGGCCGTCGGTCGGGCCCGGCGGCTGCGGCCGCTCGAGACGGGGCGTTCGCCCGTCGACCAGGCGGGGCTGATCGTCGGCGGGGGACTGGCGGGCATGACCGCGGCGCTGGCGCTGGCCGATCAGGGCTTCGACGTGCACCTGGTCGAGAAGGAAGGCCAACTCGGCGGGAACCTGCGCCACATCCACGCCACCCTCGAACGCCCCGACGTGCAGGACTACCTGGCCCGGCTGATCGCCCGCGTGAGAGAACACCCCCGGATCACCGTCTATCTCAACGCCACGCTCCAGGAGTTCTCCGGGCACGTCGGGCACTTCAGCAGCCGTATCCAATGCGGCGGCGAAGAGATCACCGTGGGCCACGGCGCCGTGATCATTGCCATCGGCGGCCAGGAACGCCAAACGGACCTCTACCTCAACGGTCAGCACGACCGCGTGACGACGCAGCGACAGCTCGAGGCGGCCCTGGCCCAAGACGGGCTGGAGGCGATTATCGGGGGACGCCGTACAGGTATTCGCCAGTCATCATCCCTCTCGGACGAGGTCATCGGTACTGGAGTCCCACCTGCTCCGGACGCCCGTACGGCGTCCCCCGATAATCCCACCATCGTCATGATCCAGTGCGTCGGCTCGCGGAACGAAGAGAACCCCTACTGCAGCCGCGTCTGCTGTTCCGAGGCGGTCAAGAATGCCCTGGAGATCAAGAAGCGGAAGCCCGGCGCGCGGGTCGTGGTGCTGGGCAAGGACATCCGCACGTACGGCTTCCGGGAGACGTACTTCCAGCAGGCCCGTGAGGCCGGGGTGATCTTCATTCGCCATCCGCAGACGGACGACCCCCAGGTCACCGACGAGGCGGGCAAGCTTGTCGTGCGCGTGAAGGACGGCGGAACGGGCCGGGACCTCACGCTCCACCCGAACCTGCTCGTGCTGAGCACGGGCATAGCCCCGGCGGCCGACAACCCCGTGCTGTCAGGCATGTTCCGCACCGCCCTGACGGCCGACGGGTTTTTCCTGGAAGCACACCCCAAGCTTCGCCCGGTTGATCTGGCCAACGAGGGCGAGTTCATCTGCGGCCTGTCGCACTCCCCGCGGTTCATCGACGAGACGATCGCCCAGGCCCGCGCCGCGGCAGGACGTGCGGCGACCATTCTGTCCAAGGCTTACCTGACCATCCCGGGCCAGGTCGCGCGGGTCGACACGACTGATTGCATCGCGTGCGCCACGTGCGTGAAGGTCTGTCCGTACGGCGCGCCGCGGATCAACGAGATCGGCAAGGCCGAAATCCAAGGCGCCACGTGCATGGGATGCGGCAGTTGCGCCGCGTCCTGCCCCGCAAGGGCCATTACGCTCCAGCACCAGGAAGACCAGCAGTTCGACGCCATGATCGACGAATTGCTTGTCAGCGGAGAGACAGGATGATCACCCCCCAGGCCGATAGCCCGTCAGAGGACCGCTCAACCTGGCAGCCGGAGATCATCGCCTTCTGCTGCAACTATTGTGCATACGCAGCGGCTGACCTGGCCGGGGCCAGACGAATGCAGTATCCGCCGAACGTGCGGATCATTCACCTACCCTGCACGGGCAAGCTGGCGATGGAATACATCCTGGCGGCCTTTGAGAGGGGAATCGACGGGGTTCTCGTGGCGGGGTGCCTCGAGGGAGGCTGCCACTTCCAGGAGGGCAACCTCCGGGCGCGTCGCCGCACCGACAAGGTCCGCCAGATCCTCGACGAGATCGGCGTGGGGGCCGAGCGGCTACTGATGGTGAACCTCTCGGCGGCCATGGCACCCACATTCGTCGAGAGCGTCCAGAAGATCCTGCAGACCGTCCGAGACCTCGGGCCCAATCCGCTCAAGGCCGCCGGCGCCGCCGAGGGCGACCCGGCGCACAAAGGAGCCGTATCACCATGATCGTTGCAAGCCCGAAACCCATTGCCGAACTCAAAGACATCCTCGAGCGGCACGACAAGGTGCTGTTCGTCGGCTGCGGTACGTGCGTCACGGTTTGCCTGGCCGGGGGACAGCGGGAAGTGGGCATCACGGCCTACGCCGTCCGAATGGCCCGCAAACTGGCGGGCAGGCCGATCGAGATCGAGCAGGTCACCATCGAGCGTCAGTGCGAGAACGAATTCATCCAGGAACTTGCCGCCGCGGCCGAACGCAATGAGGCGGTCGTCTCTTTTGGATGCGGAGCGGGCGTGCAGGCCCTGGCCGAACGCCTGGGCGACAAGCCCGTCTATGCCGCCCTTGACACGCAGTTCCTGGGCATACTGGAAGAGCAGGCCGTCTGGACCGAGAAGTGCCTCGGCTGCGGTCAGTGTGTTCTAGCGGCGTTCGGCGGCCTGTGCCCCGTCACGCGATGCGCCAAGCGCCTGCTGAACGGTCCCTGCGGCGGGTCGACCCCCGAGCACTGCGAGGTGGACGACGACCGCCCGTGCGTGTGGCAGTTGATCTACGAGCGGCTGGAGCGCATCGGGCAGCTCGACCGCCTCGACGAAATCGTCCCGCCGAAGGACTGGCAGCCGTCATGGAGCGGCGGCGCCCGCAAGATCGTTCGCCAGGAGCACAGGATCTGAGAACTCGTGTACGCCCCATGCGTCATCGGGCAGCGGAGACAACCATTGGGAATACTCGTACTGGGAAAGGAGAACCTGACATGACTCCGGAAGAGTTCTTTGCGTTCGCCAAAGAGAACAACGCCGAGATGATGGACCTGAAGTTCGTGGACATGCTCGGCACGTGGCAGCATTGCTCGTATCCCATTGTCGCCATCGACGAGAGCGTCTTCGAGGAAGGGTTGGGCTTCGATGGTTCGTCGATTCGCGGCTGGCAGCAGATTCACAAGTCGGACATGATGGCCGTCTGCGACGCCAGTACCGCCGTGATCGATCCGTTCTTCGCCGAGCCGACCGTCAGCGTGCTGGCCAACATCGTCGACCCCGAGACGCGGGAAAACTACGCCAAGTGCCCGCGCCACGTCTGCCGCCGGGCGGCCGAGTTCCTCAAGGAAACGGACATCGCCGACACCTGCTACATCGGTCCGGAGCCTGAGTTCTTCATCTTCGACACGGTCCGGTACGAACAGAACCAGCACACCGGCTACTACCAGATCGACTCGGTCGAGGGCGCCTGGAACACCGCGCGGTTCGAAGAGCCGAACCTCGGGTACAAGCCCTCGTTCAAGGGCGGCTACTTCCCCGTCAGCCCGACAGACACGTACCACGATCTCCGCGGCAAGATGGTCTACGAGTTGATGAAGGTCGGCATCGTCATCGAGGCCCACCACCACGAGGTCGCCACCGCCGGCCAGGCCGAAATCGACATGAAGTTCGAGGAACTGACGACGATGGCCGACCAGTTCATGTGGTACAAGTACATCATCAAGAATGTGGCCAAGGCCGCCGGCAAGACGGTCACGTTCATGCCCAAGCCGGTCTTCGAGGACAACGGCAGCGGCATGCACACGCACTTGAGCCTCTGGAAGGGTGGCGAGCCGCTCTTCGCAGGCGACCAGTACGCCGGCCTGTCCGAAATGGCCCTGTACGCCGCCGGAGGCCTGCTGAAGCACGCCCCGGCGCTGCTGGCGTTCGCCGCCCCGACGACCAACAGCTACCGCCGACTCGTCCCCGGGTTCGAGGCCCCGGTCAACCTCGTGATGTCCGCGCGGAACAGGTCGGCCGCCATCCGGATCCCGATGTACTCGTCCAGTCCCAAGGCCAAGCGGATCGAGTTCCGCTGTCCGGACCCGACGGCCAACGGATACCTCGCCTGGTCGGCGATGCTGATGGCCATGATTGACGGCATCCAGAACCGGATCGACCCCGGCGAGCCGCTGGACCGCGACATCTACGAGATGTCAACGGAGGAACTGGCCCGGTTCCCCCACACGCCCGGGACGCTCGACGAGGCGATCGACGCCCTCGAGGCCGACCACGAGTTCCTGCTGGCCGGCGGGGTGTTCACCGCCGACCTGGTCCAGTCATGGATCGCGTGGAAGCGTGACGAAGAGCTGAACCCCTTGGCGCTTCGCCCGCATCCACACGAGTTCGCGCTGTACTACGACAGTTAACCGCCGCCGCATAGCGCGACGGCTCCACAAAAGAGCCTATTCCCAGGCAGTCGGGCTGGCGTCCTTCGGGGCGCCTCCCGGCTGTCCTTTTGCACTCCCCCTTCCCTGCGATCCGACGATCTTGTCGGAACCAGGGCAATTTCAGGGCGTAGATGTCTACCTCGTGGCTGCGGATGTGGGCTCGGTGTTTCCCGGCGACGAAACAAACTCAAACTTGTACCGCCACTGTTCCCGCGGCTATCGTCTGTTGCACTCCTTCCGAAGGACCCGCTGGGCCCCGGAATCGACATGACAGGTCCGGCGTCGGGCATGTTGACAGTGTTGACGTTGACACAACCTCCGTTTCCCCCCGTTTGAAGGCCGATAGGGCCGCGCCGCGGCAGTTCTCCGAAGTACTTCGTTTGGGGAAGCCGCACATCCTTGAGAACGGTACAGCCGTTCACGTCAACGGTGAGGCGGTCGGCCTTCAGATTGATGGTCATCGTGTTCCAGCGGCCGAGAGGCCCGTCCGCACGCCGGGCAGGCAGGCAAGCCTTGCGCGTCTCCTCCGGCGCCAAGTAGGCGGTGTAGTAGTTCAGCAGACAGCCGGAGCCAAGGGGCTCGGCCGTCAAGTCGATCTGCGTCACCTCGGCGCCGCGCAGGAAGATGCCACTGTTGGCCCGCTTCGGGTCGGGGAAGCGGTATTCCAGCTTCAGGACGAAGTCGTCGAAACTGCCGTTCGTCCAAAGGTGCGGCCCGTGGGTGACATCGCTGTTGTCGCAGCGGATTACGCCGCCTGAGGCACGCCAAGGGCTCCGCGAGGCTATTGGCCGGACCTTGGAGACCACGGGAGACCTGCCCGGTCTGGCCTTGAGCGCCAGATCGCGCCATCCGGTCAGGTCTTTGCCGTTGAACAGAGGGCGAAAGCCGGGTGGGCAAGCGATTGAGGCTTCGGCAGGGCGTGCCCCAACTGCTGAAGCCAGCTCTCTCCCACGGGTCACACAGGGCAACGCTGCGGCAGTGCGATCTCATGTGGTTGCTGTTGATATGCTCGATCAGTACCTGACTGGCCCGCTTGCCCATGCCGATATGGGCGATCTGGAGCTTCTCGTTGGCGCCGCGCCCCCCGCGGAGAATGGCCGGGGCAGCCAGACCGGTCCCCGCGGCCGCGGCGCGTCGCAGGAGATTCCTTCGGGTCATTTGGGCCATGTCGTCTCTCCTCTGCGCCGTCGCGGCCTACGGCCTGGCGCCCTCGAAGACGTAGATAAAGGCCGTCCCCGGCGGGATGCCGCCCTTGCCGCCGCCGGTGGCCTGGTCGATCTGGAACACCCCCGCGCGCAGGGCCGAGGCCGGTACGGACTGCTCGACCAGTTTGACCTTCTCCCGTTCGCGGTTGTTGTCGCGCGGATCGCCTACCAGCTTCGTCAGGTGGATCGTACGGGCCGAGGCGAACGGCAATCGGAGCTTCACCGGCGAGTAGCCGTCGCCGAAGTCCTGGCCGTTGTGCTTGCCGTCGAGCTTCAGGGAGAGTACGGCGATGGCATACCGATCGCCGTCCCGGAAGGCGTAACACTTGACCAGAGGCACTTCGCGCGTTTCGGCCTTGGAGCCGCCGCGGGCCGCCCTCGTGAAGAAGCTGCATGAGGACCTGAAGAAGTCCCTGAGAAAGATGAACGATCCGGTGATGCGACCGCGTAAGAAGTGACGCTTCGGCCCCGAACGAGTCGAACACACCGATGGGCGTGCGCTGGGTATATACGTTTGCCGGGACGATAGCCAGGAATACCTCCGTAACATCTCTGATGAACTGGCCCTCAAGCACGGGGATATGGCGGGACGCCCCGGGCCGTTAATCCTACAGAAGTTCCTGGACAGATGCAGACTCCTTCTCGACTCCTGCCCGCAAGTGTCAGGGCCTGCCGACCATACCGCACCGAGTTGGTCACTCATGCGGCCCGAGGCGCGTAACGGCTGTCCCAAGAAAGCCTTACGGCGGCCAGGCGGCCGCTTCCCAAGCTGAACGTCGTCGGTTCGAATCCGATCGCCCGCTTCTTGACACCCGCTGACATGAGTTGTCAGCGGGTGTCTATCTTGCGCACTTTGAAAGCGTTCGGACCGACCTTTCTCGTCGCGGTTTTGCACCGGTCTGCCAGGAGTTGACAGCAGTTGACTCCGCCGGACTGTAGTAGGTGCAAGCGCAGGTGCAAGCGCGGGTGCGAGCCCCCGCACGCCATTGGCATAGAAAACGCCCCGACCTGCGACGGGCCGGGGCGTTGGGTACGTGTAATTGTGCGGGGGGCGTCTATGCCCGTCGGCGTTTGCGGATGTACCCGCCCAGGCCGCTGATGCCGAGCCCGACGGCCAGCATCGTCATCGGCTCGGGGATCGGGGCGAGCATCGTGACCCGCAATGTCGGCGGGTCGAAGGTCTGATGGGAATCGCCGGCGAAGAGAAGGTTATGACCTCCCTGACTCCCGGTACGCCCCAGGATGAAAGTGACCTCGCCATTCGTGTCGTCATTGAGGAAGTCAACCAGCAGATCGCTGGTGAAGGACTTCGTGATGCCCACTCCTTCGCTGCCTTGATAGGTGAACGTCCCCAGGAGGACCGCCTCCGTCAGGTCAGCTTCGTAGGCAGAGCTCGTGTCATTCGCAGGGGCACCTGCCCAGGTCGCGCTGCTCGTGAGCCAGCCGTCCAGGGATTCGTCAGTCATTCCGTAGACGTGAATCGTCTGGACGTTACTGTTGTTGCCGATGTCCTCTTGGGACACAACCAGGTCGAGCGTGGCACCGATGACGGGGTCCGTGAGTGTGCTGGTGTCGAAGCGGATATACCCTTTGCGCGTGGTACTCCCGCCCCCGCTGTTCTTCACGTGGAACTGCGTTCCGCCGAAGGAGTGGGTCTCATCCGCGCCACGTCGCACCTGGCCGCTCGCGCCGCCCGTACCCGTGTTCGTGGTGATCGCCAGATCGACGGTAGGCGGAGTGGAGAGGATAGCGTTGGAAAAGGCGTACCAGTGCATTGACCCGCTGCTCTGTCGATAGGCATGCAACGTCACGGAGGTATTGCCCCCGGTCGTGTAATCGACCGTAATCTTCGTGTTGCCGCGGCTTATACCATTCAGGGTTGCTTCCCCGGGGACAGTGTTGTCGAATGAGAAATCCTGTAGATTACCTCCGTAATTGCTTGATTGGTACAAGTCCAATCGGTAATGGCTGTTCGGCAGCAGGCCAGTCAGCACAAGGCTCGCGTTATTCGCACTTCCAGGCCCCTCGTACACGAACTCCTGAGTGATCTGACCGATCTTCTGGGTGCCGCCTGTGTGGTCCTTCGTCGCGTTGATTGATCCACTCCCGCCGAGGCTCGAAAACGTTCCCTTGTTGACGCCATAGAACGTCATCGTTGTCGAGCCGGTCAGGCCGTATCCGTCAGCAGAAGTGTAGGTGGTATTTGCAGGCGTCCCTTTTTCAAAACTGATGGCGTGCGAGAACCCCGCGTTTCCCGCGGACCAGTCGATGGAACCATCAGTTGACGGAGAGGCACCCCAAGTGACTGCCGTAATGGATGCCGCGTGGGCCGAGCCGACCAGCAACGCCATTACCGCCACAACTGCCAGGATGTTTCGTGTCGTCCTCATGAATCCATCTCCCTTAGCTCAGATTTCCCAGATGACCTCCAGTTCGCGACTCCGCGAACTGATCTCAATGTACATCGACCGTCTACCCGCGTCTGCGTTTGCGGATGTACCCGCCGAGACCGGCGATGCTCATTCCGACGGCCAGCATCGTCATCGGCTCGGGGATCGCAACGGGGGCCGTGCCGTCCAGGACCAAGCCCATAAACCGTGCGCGAGATGCGTCGGTGTCGGTGTTGGTGTAGGTCCAGGAGATCGTGTCATAGAGCGCCGCGTTGCCGAAGGCGAACTCGCTGACCCATGCCTTGTTGACGCTCCCCGGGTTCTCGGTGTGGCTGGCCGTCTGAACCAACTGGCCGGGCCCGGTCATGCTCAGGCTGACCGTGCTCGGATTGTCGAACGTACCGTGGATGAAGTACAACTGGCCCGACTCCAGTCCGGAGATGTCTACCGTTCCGGTGATGCCCTGGGACCGGGCAACCGTATAAGTCGTGAAGTCGGCCGGATCGGCGTCCGGGTCGCCGGTCGTCCAGACGTCGGCCCAGTTGAGTGCGCCGCCGTTGAGTCCGCTGGAGTTCGTGGCCGTCGCCGTGCTGACCAGACCGGCCCCGCCGTTGGCATAACCCGTACCGTTGAAGGTCGAGCCCGAGTTGTTGAAGAAGCGGTAGTCTTCCACCGTGCCGTCGCCGAAATCGCCGGAGTCGACGCCGTCGTCATATCCCGCTTTACCCGGAAAGACCGAGACGTCGAACACGCTGTGATTATTTGAGACTTCCACCGTCGCCTCGTGGGCAAGCGTACCGGGCGGGGGGGGCGGAGGCGTCGAGCCGGTGGTCACTGTGAAGTCCAGGTCGGCCAACTGCAGGCCCTGGCCGCCGTTGCCGTTGCCTTGGAATCGCACTTCGATCTGGTCGCCAAGGTCTGAGGCCGCCACCGGAACCGGGACTGAGTTGTAGGCCCAGGAACTCGCGGTCGACGGGTTGAAGGCGGGGAGGATCGTCGTGGCATCGGTGACGTTGAGGATTTCGATCGTCTGGCCGCCCACGCCTCCGCGACTGCCGGCCCAGAACGTCATAAGCCCCGAGCCGGGATTGAATGCGCCGGGCAGTGTCAGTGTGGCGGTCAGCAGCACATTGCCCGCGTCGTCGTTGACCTCGATGCCTCCGGGGATGGCAATGTTCGGCGTGCCTCCGTTGTTGTCGTGATCGTAGTTGCCGGACATGCCGCGGGCGCCGGCGCCGCCGGAGTTATAGACCTCGAAACTGGCGCTGGCATCAGAATCCGCCCAGACAGGCGAAACGGAGGCCTGAAGGGCGCCGCTGCCGCCGCTGAAGTCCTCATCAATAAGAGCGATGGTGGCTCCCCCGGCGGTTCCGCTGATGAGCACCAGCAGTGCGATAGTCGAAACAAGAGCTTTCATGAGATCATTCCTTGGTGGATCTGCCTGGCGCGCAGACCCTGTGCGTGACGATGAACAGGGCGGTCCACCCGGCAGCTTCGTAGGTCGTCAGATAGGCCTATGTACACGGTCTTCCCGTTGGGCATGCTATCGGTACCGACGATGTTGCCGCCCTGTAGTTCCCCGGTAACCCTAAGGAGAACGCCCCGACCTGCGAAGGGCCGGGGCG
>Ga0180432_10002857_pt1 | contig 25471 bp, 20 predicted proteins | sample SS_ome_10_FD_132414 | JGI IMG/M metagenome (GOLD analysis project Ga0180432, IMG submission 132414) | Hypersaline lake sediment archaeal communities from the Salton Sea, California, USA - SS_1_MS_2 metaG | ecosystem: Environmental > Aquatic > Non-marine Saline and Alkaline > Hypersaline >... | reverse complement strand
CGTGACCTGCCGGATTGATTTTTTCCTCTTGTCCTTTGGACCCCGACAGTCCCGCCTTGGCGGGATCAGTGCCACCCGCGATACTTCAACTTCGCACTTAGCACTGAGAACCCCGGACGGGTCTCAGCTCCACTTCGATTCGCACTTCGAACTTCGCACTAAGAACTTAGCACTGACAACTGATTCCCTTTCAATGTCCATTATTTCAGAAAAAACACTCATGAGGCTCCACCCCGCCGCCGAGGCCGGGGGCGCCACCCATAAAATCAAACATATTGACACGCTGCTATAAGTATGGTACAAAGAAAGCTGGAGGGAAAAGGCAAAAGATAACATAATGTCATCCTGAATCCCGCGAGGACGCGGGATGAAGGATCTCGGCGGTCGAGATTCTCCATACGGATCTCCGCTTTGCTGCGATTCGCCTTCGGCTCGGAATGACAAGACGGCCTGCATCCAACGTGCTTGTAGAGAGAGGATGAGGCAGCGGCATGCGAATACGTAGGGGCGGACCCGTGTGTCTGCCCGAAAAGAAGTCGATGGGCGAACACATAGGTTCGCCCCTACAATTCCGGACGAAGGGGCTATATGCGAATGCGTAGGGGCGCAATTCATTGCGCCCAAAAGGGCACGGATGTGCACAGATGTGTCCGTCCGAATCCGTAGGGTTCGATGAGCGCAGCTTAAAAATCGAACCCCTACGGCTGATGACCCACACATCGATGTGTGAGAACCACGCCTAAGCGTGGTGATGCGCCACCCGACGACATTGTTTTTTTGAGTGCGGTAATTCATTACCGCTTTGGATGTGGTCACGCTTAAGCGTGATTATTTCCGCAAAATACGTCGATAAATCGTCGTAATAAAAGCGGCACTGAAGTGCCGCACTCCATATGATGCAGACGTGGGTGGCCCACACATTGATGTGTGGGTTTATATTTTTCGCACGCAGCCGTTTCTCATTATGAAACAATTGGGAAACGGGTTTGCTTTGCGTATGCAAGGCGAGTACTCTCAAGCCCATGAGGCAAGCCGGAGTAAGGAGCGAAATTTTACGCGCGTGCTCGATAGTACTCGCCGCTTCGATCCCGTATGCAATAACCCTCACCGGCTTCTATCTCATTGACGACGTCAAGATGATTCTTCGCGGGGTATATCCCCATAAATACCTCATATTCCACGATCCATTGCTAATTGGAAAAGGCTTTTTTCGTCCCCTGGTAATAGTTTTATGTCGAATTGACGGATTTTTCTGGTCAACGAGCGCCGGCGGGTATCGTTTTTCCAACATCATTTTATTTACGGCGATTTCGGTTTTGTTGTATTTCTTTCTACGCCGCTGGACGACGCCACTGCCGGCGTGGTTCGCCGCGCTGGTTTTCGCATTGCACCCGATCAACGTGGGCACCGTGGCATGGATTTCGGGCAGGGTGGATTTGCTCCCCGCCATGCTGCTGATGGCTACGGCGCTTTTGATGATAGGCACATCGAGCGTCGCGGCGCTTACGGCGGGCAACATGTTTTTCGCGGCGGCGCTATTCAGCAAGGAAATCGCCATAACCTTCCCGATAGTAATATGGCTTGGCGAAATACTGCTTGCCGGGAAGGATATACGGAGCGCAACCCGCCGTAGCGCGCTTCCCTTCATCATGGTTTTTGCATACCTGGCCGGCCGCTTTGCCGTGGATTTCTGGCCTCACGATCAATTTTATTCTCCCTTCCAACAGATAAACACCTATGGCTGGCTGGGAAACGCATTCATCATGGTAACCAACGTTATCTACATCCCATTGCCGTTCTGGCACCCGATGGATGTCTTCGTAAGCATCCTCGAGCCGGGTTGGGAACGAGCCCCGGAATTGACATGGGCCATTATATACTTCCTGTCGTTCGGCATTATCTTGCCGCTACTGGTCTTGCGAGTAGTACGCGACAGGGGCCGCAAGCGAGCGATGTTTTTCGGCCTGGCGTGGTTTTTTATAACGGCAATTCCATCAATTCACATCTTACGCAGCATGGGCGGTTCGAGGTACCTCTGTCTTTCAGTAGTCGGAGCCGCGCTTATAATTGCGGTCGTTGTTCGGGAACTTGGATCGAATTTCAAACCCGTCAGACACTATTTTCTTGCCGCCGCTTTCCTCGCCATTTGTCTTACCTCGAACATAATCGAGCAAAAGCGGTGGAGAGAAGCCATGGACCTTGCCGAAATTTCGGCATACAAGGTGGAGGCTTGCGCGGAGAAATTGCCCTACGGCTCGAAGCTGATAGTTTTCGACATGCCGCATTATTCGCCCGCCGGGAGGCCGCTTTACCCGTCCTTCGATACCTACAGCCTTCATTCATCCTACCGGCTCATAGTCGGCCGCCCGCGAGTTCGGGTCGTCAGGGGAGTAGCCGACATGCGGAAATTTTGCAAAACGAGCGGGATTTACTGCATCTCCTGGGAAAAGCTCACCAAGGGTAAATGTCCCGAATAAAAGAACTTCTTGCAAAAACAAGGCAACCGAGCATCCTTCACCTGAGACAAGGCTTGCCTGCGGCAGGCAGGGATTTAAATCCCTTGTCTGTCGTAACTTTAGATATACCGGTGTTAAGCAAACCACTATTTTTGCAAGAAGCTCGAAAGTGTGCGATTTTTTGCACATGAGCGATGTTCAACATGATATTTTTTTACATCCTGAGAAGGTCGGGTTGAGGCGAAAGGGTTTTTTCTCTTTGAAATCAGGCGGTTATAAGGTTTGTTGCGATTTATCGATATTGGCATGATAGTTGCTATATAGATATATTGAAAGTGTATGTGATGAAAAAGGTTCTCGGTACATTACTGGCTATAATAATCGCCTGGTGCGCAGGATGTGAAAACACCAGCGGCGGAGACGGTTCTCCCGTTGTGCCGCTGCCGTCCCCGCCGATTGCACGCGGACTCCCTATAGTGGTGGATTTCGATGAAATGCCGGATGGGCCTGTTGAGCAGACAACCCTGGCAAGCGGCGTCGAGGTGGACGGCGAAGACGTCGAGGTTCTGGAAGGGGAGGCGATAATCACGTCGGGGAGACTCGAAGTGACATCGCCTTTGGATTTCCTTCAGGCGGCGGTGCTGGTAAGAGATTTGAGCGGCTACCCCGGCACTACTATCGAAGGCCTCGATGAGGGCGGGGAATTGCTCACATTAACGACAAAAGTAGGGGATGAGTATTACTACGTTCAGTTGCTCGGACCGGATGATATTATACGAAGGGTCCAAATAAGGGCCGATAACGCCGAAGTTAAAAAGCTGATTTTCGCCAAGCCATTCAATATAGTCGATTTCGAGGCCGGAGCGGCCATACCTTCCACATGGCGGGTTTCACGGATAGCGATTACCGATTTTGACGGCGATTCGATTTCCGATGTGCTTCTCGCCGATTCCACCGCCGGGCAATTGATGGTTCTTCTCGGAGAAGGTAAAGGCGTCTTTTCCGATCCAATCGTCCTTTCAACACTCTCTCCCGCTGTTGACGTTATTGCAGAGGATGTGGACGGCGACGGGCTTGCCGACATCGCAGCTTTGGGAGAAGAGATAGCGATATTCTTGAATACCGGCGGCGAATTCGCGCTCATCGGGTATTACGCGACCCAACCCAACTCATACGACATGGCTATGGGCGACTTCGACGGAGACACCCTGCCCGACATAGCCATCGCTTCAGGCACGGGGCTTCATCTGGTAATCAACGAGGGCAGCGGAATTTTCGGGGCGCCTCAGCTTATCGTCGGCGGCGACGCCCGAAGCGTCGATGTCGGAGATATGAACGGCGATTCCTTCCAGGACATTATTGTCGCGAAAACCTCGCCGTCGGAGGTCGAGGTCTTTTTGGGAGACGGTTCCGGGGGATTCGTATCGGCCGGAACCAATTCGCTTCTTTCGGCCCCAATCTCGCTGTCATTGGCAAAATTCGACTGGGACGACCATCTCGACGTAACGGTTCTTATGGCCGGCTCGCCCAATTGGCAATCATACATCAATGACGGTTTGGGAATATTGTCTCCCAGCCAGGCGTTTCAGGCGACGTTCGGCGCCGCCGGCGCGTTCGCGATGGCCGATATAAACAACGACGGCTTCGCCGACATGGCGGTAGTGGATTCGGATAACAATGAACTCGCCGTCTTCACCAGCGACGTGACGGGAAACTTCACCATCGCCAAGCGAATCGACTTCGGCGGCTCGCCGATAGCGTTGGCCGCCGGCGACATGAATGAGGACGGCAGGGTGGATTTAATATACGGCAACAATTCGGGCGAGGTGTTGATTTACGAAAACGCATCAACATATCTCGCTGAAAAAACGGCTCCCCTCAGGTGACGAAAATGGATTCGTTAACCTGATTTAGTTCATAACCTTTTTGGCCCAGGCTCTTTGACAACGGTCAGTTAAAGGGCCTGTTTTTTTGCCCGAAACAGGGCCTTAACACACGCTGCTAACGGACAAAACGGCGTACCTTATCCTCGATGAGATCGGCGATTCCGTCGGCGCCGATTGTGCGAACGCGCTTGCCTTCGACGTACAAAGCCGCCTTGCCCTCTTTCATCCCTGCTACGCCTATATCCGCCAGTTTGGCTTCACCGGGGCCGTTAACGACGCAGCCCATCACCGCGACTTTGATCGGCTCGATGACGTCCGCAAGACGCCGCTCGATCTCGGCAGCGACGCTAACGACGTCGAAGGTACTGCGCGAGCAGGTAGGACACGAAATCAGCGTCACTCCCCTGTTCCTCAGTTCTAAAGCCTTGAGTATTTCCCACCCGACGCGGACTTCCTCGACCGGATCGGCGGAAAGCGACACTCGGATGGTGTCGCCTATACCTTCGGCGAGCAGAATGCCTATTCCGACCGCCGACTTGATCGCGCCGGTGAACGCCGTACCGGCCTCGGTAATGCCCAGGTGCAGCGGGTAGTCGCATTTTCCGGTCATCAACCGATACGCTTCGGCGGTGGAAGGTACGTCGCTGGCCTTGAGACTTATTTTGATGTCATAAAATCCCACGTTCTCGATGATACGCGCGTGCCCGAGAGCGCTTTCGACCATCGCCTCCGCAGTGGGGCCGCCGTATTTTTCGAGTAGCGGTTTTTCCAGCGACCCGGCGTTAACTCCGATTCGAATGGGAATATTCTTTTCCGAAGCCGCTCTTGCCACCGCCTCGGCGCGCTTGCGGCTGCCGATATTGCCGGGGTTGATGCGCAGGGCGTGGACGCCCGCTTCGATAGCAGCCAACGCAAGCCGATAGTCGAAATGGATGTCCGCCACCACCGGCAACGGCGATTCGTCGATTATCGCCGGCAGGGCCGCAACGGCGTCGGCATCAGGCGCCGCCACACGCACTATTTCGCAACCCGCCGCCGCCAGCCGGCATACTTGCTCACTAACAGCGCGAACGTCGGAAGTGGAAACGTTGGTCATCGACTGGATGCTCACCGGGTTCGAGCCGCCGACTCCGACGTTTCCTATACGAACTTCGCGCGACTTTCTACGCTCGACCATTATACCTCGCAGGATACCGCCCCTTATTTTTTAACGCAAATCCGAACCACCGCCCGACCAATCGGACATACAGCCGCATAATACTCGATGGAGGGTTGACGCATTGGGAATATTGTGATTTCCTTTATCCGATCCGGAATGCCTTATGGGTACGGCAAATACTTAAAAATTACCTGGGAGTTTTTTGAGCCATGAAAAGTTACAAAATTGCAATCATATTGCCGGCGGTGTTGTTAGTATCATGCGTCGCGATCGAGCAGGACAAGATAAAGGAAGGAACCTTCAGCGACGGCGCGCCTATGATAATGATAACATCGGGCAACTTCATTATGGGCGACGACAACGGCGAACCCGACGAGCGGCCCGCGCGGAAGGTGGTTGTGGATACCTTCTGGATGGACAAGTTCGAGGTAACTTACGAACGCTACGAGCGTTGCGTCGCCAAAAGGAAGTGCCGCAAGCCGAAAAATTATTCGGAAGTGAAAAATAAAAAGCGGCCGGTGGTGGGTGTAAGTTGGGGTGACGCCGCAGCTTATTGCGCCTGGGCCGATAAACGTCTGCCCACGGAGGCCGAGTGGGAAAAGGCCGCCAGGGGCGACGACGGAAGGACGTACCCCTGGGGTGACCGTATAGATTGCACCCTCGCAAATTACCGCGAATGCTCGAGATGTCGCACATTGCCCGTCGGATCCTACCCGAACGGCGCCGGTCCGTACGGCATGCTGGATATGGCCGGTAACGCATGGGAATGGGTTGCGGATTATTACGATCCCAAATATTACCGGAGCGCCCCCGAATCCAACCCGAAGGGGCCTATAACAGGCGAGTACCGCGTCGTGCGCGGCGGCTCGTGGGCAAGGCCGATCTTCGGGATGAGGGCTGCAGATCGAGCGGGGTTCAAGCCCGATACCCGGTCGGACGACATAGGCTTCCGATGTGCGCGCGATGAATGATATCCCGGGGGAAACTTTTATCCCATATGTGCCGAAAGGGACATTTTTCCCTTACGGATACAGGAGTCATTTGGGAAAATTTCACCGTCGGCTTTTTCTTTTGCAGGTAAATGTAATCGACGTTATGCTTCTATATAGAGCGTCATAAATACTTGTGCATGTATTAGAACCGCATCCCTGAGGAGCGAAGCGTCCTAGACAGGCCGTATGGCTCGAAGGGTGCGGTTCAAGGCTGTTTTTGCCGTGCCCTTCGAGACGGCCTTCGGCCTCCTCAGGAACACGGCAAAAGAATGCGCAATTATTTTTATGTCGTCATGTATAGCAACACCCGGAAGGAGGGAGATATGCACCTGAAATATATGATTGCGGTATTATTTATTCTTCTCGCTCTTGCGTTTTGCAGTTGTAAGGAAAAGAAACCGGAACAGACTCCCGAGCAGACGTCTACGTCGGTAACAACGGAGGCTCGCAATCCAAAGTGGGCCGTCCGGATCGAGAAGCCGGGCTGCCCGAACCTCCATAAAGTCTCCAGCGCGCTCTATCGCATTACGGTGCAGGGGTGGACCAAAGACGCGGCGATTGAGGAGCTGACCCAGGGCGGGTTCGGCTGGCACAGTGCCTGGACCAAGACGCTTCTGCCATACCTCCGCGATCTGGACATCAAAGGCATCAAGCAGCGGGCGGGGGTTCCCGAATGATTACCTGTATGCCGTCGGCTGAATATGCTACCTCAATACCGCGCCCCCATCTATCCCATATCAATCAGGAAAATATCAAAGAAGCTATTGAATTATATCTTGAGTAAGTGCGCCACGGACACTCGATTTTATCAGGCCCATCGTGCATCGTTACAGGTCATGGGAACGAGATTATGAATGTCTTGGCGCGCATGATATGATATAATCAGAGGGACAGGTTGCATTTGCGGCTTGGAAGTGTTCGGGAGTGCGGGTTGCCACATAATTTCAGAATAAATTTCTTCGTCGGGAAAACAGGTCTGTAACAATTCTGAACATAATATTTTTTCAAGGAGGTGGGAGATGAAGGAGAAAAAAGTTAAAGGCAGTCTTTTGGCAATCCAGGCCCGTTTCATACGTGCAAACAAGGATAAGGATTGGGATAAATATCTCAAACAGGAGGACTGGGATATCATCAGCGGCAGGGTACTGCCCTCCGTATGGTATCCGCTTGATACTTTCGAACGATGCGGCGTGGCCGTGTTCGAGTTGATGGCCGGAGGGGATTTGAAAGTCATCAGAGCCATGGGAAAAGAAAGCACGGAGATGCTTGTAAAAGGAATATACAAGATGCTCCCCACTGAATCAGGCCCGGCCAGAGCATTGAGCGAGTTGGTGAATTTCATCAGACTAGTCTTCAATTTCGGCGAATGGCGACTCGAAAAGTTGGATGAAAAAAACGTTAAAATTATTTTTGTTTTTGGCGAGAGTTCTCCAGGCATAGAGCTCTTCTGCAATTTGATGATGGGAGCTTTCGAAGGGATGATTGAAATGGGCGGCGGAAAAAATTGCTCGATCAATTTTGCGGTACGGGAATGGGAGAGAGATCCCGAAACCATTTTCGATATCAAATGGACCTAAATTTTGCGTTTGATATAGAATTATCCTGATTGGCCTTTGTTTTCAACGTCATGGGGGGAGTGGAGTTCTATCGATCAGTGTTTGTGAGGTTTTCCGGGGCGTTAGATTATGTGAGAATTTGGTTTTAGAGTCGAGATTTTGCCCCGGAATCGAGTCAATGTACTCGCCGCCGATGGAAGTCATTTCACCCCGAACGTCGCAAGCAATGCGTCCGTACCACGATCAAACCACAGATGACAAAGTTGTCTGATGCCGCTCGGCCTGAGGATTTTTACATTTTCTCGCCCGCTATTTTGCATATCTTGGATTCGTTCTCAGGACACTTTCACCTTTTTCCCGGTTTTTGGTTTTTCCGGTCGCGGCAGTTTTCCCTGTGGGCACACCCTCTGGCATTCGGCGCATGAGAAATAATATCCTTCGAGCATCATCTGGAGGGCCGTCGAAGCGTAACCTTCCGTTATGAATATATTTTTTATCGTTTTCCACGGTGTTTGATCGAGGTAGGGCCTTATGTAACAATTCCTGCAAAGCGGCTGGTTCAGGCGCGGGACGTGATCCGGGTCGGGGCTGAGCGCTCCGACGGGGCACGCATCGACACATTTCATGCAGCGATTGCACAGGTTTTTCGGCAATTTTCGTCTGGTGGGTTCGATTTTCGCGGTGGTGAGCATGCTTCCCAGTCGAACGTACGGCCCGAATTCGGGAGTGATCAGCAGGTTGTTGAGGCCCTTTACGCCCAGATCAGCGGCGATAGCCGCCTGCCGGTGCGACCATTCCGCCGCGTAATAGGTGGTACCTTTATGTTTATATACGTCCGTAGGCATACTGGCGGGCACGAGGTATGACATGTGTCCTTTCGATTCTAGGAATCTTCCGACGGCGCTTGAGGCGTGCTGAACGCGCTCGTAAGCCACCTGGGCGTCCTTGATAGCGCCCTTTGTGCCGCGAGGGCAATTCAGTGCGCCGGACAGAAGCGCGCCCACGAACACTATCGCAGTCTCTGCGCCGGGGAGTAAATCTTCCGCCGGGCGAGGCGGGTACGCAAGCTCTATATCCTTGACGCGAGCCACACCCACCAGGTCTACATCCTTGTTTTTGGCTATCTTGATTACTTCTTCACGCAATCCCATTATAACCTCCTCGAAATTCGACATTTTCTTTATCGGGAAAGAGCTTCTTGCAAAAACAAGGCAACCGAGCATGTTTCACCTGAAACGAGACTTGCCTGCGGCAGGCAGGGATTTAAATCCCTTGTCTGTTGTAACTTTAAATATACCGGTGTTAAGCAAACCATTATTTTTGTGAGAAGCTCGGGAAAATAAATTGATCAATCCAACTGCCGGCGTAATGTAGCCGCCGCCAGCAGGACAAATACCACCGCAAAAAAGCATAATATACCGAACGAATTTACTATTTCCACGAGCCCGAAACCTTTTACCATAACATCCCTCAGCGCTATATTGGCCCATGTGAGAGGCGACCCGTACCCCAGCGGCCAAAGCCATTTCGGCATGGTCTCGACCGGCCAAAACACTCCAGACACCAAAAGCAGCGGCAATATCACCAGCGGCATGAATTGCGCTACCTGCAACTCCGTACGGGCAAAGCTCGATAAAAACATCCCAAGGCCCGCGCCGACCATCGTGATTATCATTACCAAAAAGAAAACAATCCCTATAGCGCCGACCATGTGAACTTCCATGACCCAAAGCACGAACCCGAGAATTATGCACGCCTGAATCATGGTGAAAATCAGGAACCCCGCAAGATACCCGACGATTACCTCGACCCTCCCGATGGGCGAAGCCAACAGCCTCTCCATGGTGCCGGAAGTGCGTTCCCGGAGAAAGCTTATCGACGTAAGAATGAAAGTAAGCACAAAAGGGAATGCTCCCAGTATGACCGGCGCCAGGTAGTCCGTCGGCGTAAAAGTGGGCCCGCCGTAGAGATAGCGTTCTTTTATCTCCATACCGGCAAGCGCCCGGGCGGTTTCGTCTCCCACAACGTCCACCACATCGCGAACCGCCGGCATCAAGCCCCTGCTGATCCGCGCCAATATCGCGGCCAACTCTCCGGTGGCCAAAGCGTCGGAACCCTCGAAAAACACTTCCATCCCGGCAGCGCGACCTTCCGTCATGTCATCCAACCCGCCGCCGCGAATAATCAACGCGCCGCGTATACGGCCCTCCCGGAGAGAGCGCTCGACGTCGTTCTTGTCCACCGAAACCAACCGGACTCTATCCTCTTCCTCCAGCATGTCCTTGATAATTTCATAAATAACGCTTGTTCCGGAGGATTCCTTTATAAGCGCAAAAGGAATTTTGGACGGCGGCCCTTCGAGCAGGTACGATACCAGGGTCATCACCACGACCGGCAGGACGAAGATAAGCATTGCGGTGCGTCGATCCCGGGTGAATTGCCGGAAAATGCGCAATGCCAATGCGCTGACTCGCCTTACCGAGCCGCTCGACATCTCAGCCGCCCTCCCGGGCGATTTTCAGGAACGCCTCTTCCAAAGTGCCGGTTCCGGTTCGATTCAGCAACGCATCCGGTGAATCATCGGCGATCAATTTTCCATCGCGCAGCATGCCCAGTTTGTGGCAGCGAGAGGCTTCGTCGAGATGGTGGGTGCTGACAACCAACGTCGCGCCTTGTTCATTCAAGCGCTCGAAATGGTTCCAAAAGGCCAATCGCAACTCGGGATCCACACCCGATGTGGGTTCGTCCAGAAAGATAAGCCGTGGCTTATGCAAAAGCGCCGCCGCCAGGCTCGAGCGTTGAATCATCCCGCCCGACAGGGCGCCGACCAGGTCGTTTCGCCTTTGAGTAAGCTCGACCAGTTCGAGCGCCTCGTCGATACGCTCCTTTCTCTCTCGACCGGACAACCCGTACAACGCCGCGTAAAATTTGAGGTTTTCAACGATGGTCAGGTCGTTATAAAGCGCGCTTTTCTGGGTCATGTACCCGATATGCCGCGCAGCCGACCGATCGGGCATTTCGTGACCGAGTACACGCACCGTGCCGGCGCCGGCTCTCGACAAGCCCACCGCTATCCTGATAAAAGTGGTTTTACCGGCGCCGTTCGGGCCGATAAGTCCGTAAGTTTGGCCTTCGCTTATGGAGAGAGACAAGCCCCCCAACGCTACTCGCGCGCCGAACGTTTTTCGCAAGTCCCGAACTTCGACGGCGGCGGGAACGCTGGAAGATTCCCCGGCGTGCATGGCTACTTGTTGGCGGGAAACCAGTTATACCCAAAACTGTCCCAGGAAGCACGTTCCTCGTCGGGGTCTTCGGGATTATATTTTCGACTGACGTAATATATCAGACCGCAAGGTTCCGGGCCCAGACAGGTATAGCCGTGCCAAATACCGGGAGAGATTTTTATCACTTGAGGATTGTGCTCTCCGATGAAGTGGGTTTCGGTAGTACCCTTCTCGGAGTCGTGCAGCGCCACCCGGGCATTTCCCATCGCGACGAAGAAGTAGTCGGTCTGGTGTTTATGCCTGTGCCAGGCTTTAACAATGCCCGGGTACGCTACCGAGTAGTTTATCTGACCGGGCAGTCCATCGAATATGTCGTAATATGCCCGTCCACGGTCATCAAGATAAGTGTTCATCAAATCTTTCTATCCATGTTTGTTAATAGAATATTTCCGGTTTAAAGACCACGATGTCGCCGACCTGTACTTTTGCCGCTTCTTTCTTGCTGAGTTTTAACTGGCAATGTGTCGGGAAAACCTGGCCGACGTGATCCTTGGCCACCAGCGTACGCTCGTAACCGATGACCTCTCCGGTATCGGGGTCTCTCAGCTCTGCGCCTTTGGTGCTGTAAATCTTAACGCCTCGGCCCTTGGCAATGCCCCAATCCGAGCCGATACTCACCAGTATAACCTTCCCATCCTTCTTGATGACTTTTCCTTCAAGCGGGAAAGCTTTCTGAATGGGACGATAAAGGTGGTAGGCCGCTTTCTGGAGGGCCTTGTTGATCATAGAGGCCGGAGACGCAGGTCTGTCCCTACCCTTGTAGGTCTCGCTTTCGCTTCCGTTCAATGTATCGGAAAATATCACTTCGCCCGTCTCCACGTTTACCATGCGAACGGTGAGAGTAACGGTCGCAGTGGCAACCTGGCATGGAACAGTACGCCTGTTGCCTTTACTATCGAAAACGACGCATGTCTCACGCTTGATTTCATACCCCGCGCCGGAAACGTTGCCGACAACTATCACTTTTGCTCCCAGCTGTTTTCCGACCTCGATGGCCGTGTTTTCGTCCACCAACCCTGTCTGCTGATGCGCCAACTCCTGCATCACCTGGCTGATCCTGCTTCGTTCCAGAATTTTGAAATATTTGAGCTTGATGAAGGTATTTGTTGTGTAGTCGGTGGCCGTATCACCCAGGTTTTTTCCTGAGGAGTCCGCGAATTTCGCAACGGCGACCGAAATTTTCTTCCTCTTGGCAAAGGCCGGCGATGGACTGAACATCAAAACCGCCGCGCCGACCGCAAAAAATACCGCTATTAATGCCGCTATGTTTCTTTTCACTTCAATTCCCTCCTTTTTTAAACACTTGATACGACAGTTTTAAATGCGAAGTTCTAAGTTGTTTTTGACGGACAAGGAATTTAAATCCCTTGTCCAATATTTCACACTTCGCACCGACAACTATGATAATAAGACGCCGAAAAACTGCATAAAGTTTACATCAATCCAAACTTTATATCATCAGTTAGGGGGTGTCAATACCCCTCGCTATGGACGCCCCGAGTATGGGAGTTACCGCCTTGGAACGACACAGGGACACCGGTTCCGGGCGGGCTTCTTCGCCCGTTGCCGGGACCACCGTAAGCTCCGACCCGCTCATGGCTCCTCGTCCAAAATGACCAATCCCTGCGCGTCTATTGATGGGATATAAACCCGGCCGTTTTGGTAGCCGTACTCTTTGAGCTTATCTTTGAGAAACCCGGCCATCTCCTGTTCCTGGCCCGGTAGAGTGAGCACGAACACCGATCCGCCTTCGCCGGCGCCGGTCAACTTTGCTCCCAACGCTCCGGCGTCGAGCCCGGCCCTGATCATCCGGTTGTCGGCCTCTCCCGCCCCTGCGGCGAATCCGCAATAACGCATCATCTCGTCAACCAGCCGGTGGTTCTCGTTCATCAACGTCCCGAACCTCTCCCAGTCCGCCTCCAGCAGGGCGATTTTGCCTTTCCAGGCCGTATCTCCCACCTGCTTCATGATACGCACCAGGGGCGGAGCGTTATCGTAATCGCCGGCAAATCGAAGGCGCTCTTCAAGGTAGAGCTTACGCATACGGCCGTGCACGTTGCCGGAATCGTGCTCCACACCGGTATACACCAACACCAGCGGGAAATGGTCCACGAACCGGCCCAGCTTCTCGTAAGTGGCCAACGGTTCTTCGAAAACGGGCTTGTGGAAAAGCTTCCCACGGTAATCGATATATGCGATGTCGCCGAACAGGGGCACATACCGATCCGCATAACCGCACGTAATATCGAGCTCCTTTTCCTCGGCCCGCTGGCTCAACTCCCCCAGCATGTAGAGGTTGTGCTTGAGCGGGTTCAGCTTGTAAAAACGAACAAGGCTTACCAGGGCCAATAGCAGAAGCACCGTGGACCCTCCCAGACCGCTCCGGCGGGGAATCTCGCTGTAGAAGCTCATCTTGGGAACGTGTTGACCGTAAACCTCCCGGAACTCGGGAGAATGCTTAAGCAGAATGTTGACTGCGGCTTTGAACAGGTCGAACTCGTCGCCGTACTCGAGGTCGGAATCGGCGAAAACCTCGAACCGGGAGATCGTCGCGCCGCCCTCGTCCGTTGGCTTGTCAAGTATCTCGAACGTGAGAGCCTCGGCCTCTTCGCAAACCGCCTCACCATACATATTTATCGCGGCGCTGATGGTCTGATGCTCACCCTCGACAGCGTCTGACGGGTTGCCAAGCACATTTATCCGGGCGGGTAATTTCACCTTGAACTTCATGGGAAAACGGGATTCTAATTTATAACCAATAGCGCTAAGAATCAACCATCGGTAACTGCAAACTTACGAGGCTTTTTGCAAAAATAATGGTTTGCTTGATATCGGTATATCTAAAGTTACAACGGGCAAGGGATTTAAATCCCTTGTTTCAGGTGAAGCATGCTCGGTTACCCTGTTTTTGCAAAAATCTCTTACGAAGAAAAATTTTCAACTAAGAAGCTCCTTTTTTGTTAAAGATATGGATTGGTTGATTTTTACGCGATGAATGGTTACAATTCGATACCTGTGGTAGTGACTCACGTAGATTTCTTTGTGTGATTGAGCGAGCGAAATTCAAAAACCAGGCGCCTTTGAAGAAATCTTACAGAGACTCGATGCCCGAGAAGAGTTTAGCGTTGACATCTGTCCTGGAGCGAGCTTGCCGATAACATTTTGGATAAAAACGGTTACCGGGACGATGAAGATAACGGTTAAGAAGGTGGACGAACGGCCCTGAAACCGGAGGGTTGTAATCATTTCATATTTTACACAAAGGAGGAGACGCCATGGAATTCGGGATTAAGTATCAACCTTCATACAGCCTGCTCGGAGTGAAGCTGACTGCCGGGGAGGAGATTCTGGTGGAGGCTGGTAGCATGGTGTGCATGTCTGCCGACATGAAGATAAGCACCAAGCTCAGCGCCACCGGCGGATTTATTAAAGCCGTTATATCGGCAATTCTCCGTAAGTTCCTGGGAGGCGAGACGATGTTCATCAACGTCTTCACGGCGGGAGATAAAGGGGGCAACATACTTATCGCGCCCGCTTTAAGTGGAGATATTCTCCACTTTCCCATGAAGGGAAAAGGTCTCATGATTCAGGCATCGAGCTTCCTTGCCGCCGATCCCAAAATTAAAGTCAAGCTCAAGTTCGGCGGCCTCAAGTCGCTGTTCGGCGGTGAAGGGTTGTTCCTTCTGAGGGCCGAGGGCGAGGGCGATCTTTTCGTCAACGCCTACGGAGGGATTAAGGAAATAGACATCGACAGCAATTTCGTCGTGGACACCGGACATATCGTGGCTTTCGAGGAGAGTCTGTCCTTCAAGGTGAAAAAGGTCGGGGGATGGAAGTCAACCTTTCTTTCAGGAGAGGGACTGGTCACGGAGTTTTCCGGCAAGGGCAAGCTCTACATTCAAACGCGCAACGTGGGAGCTTTGGTTTCGTGGCTCCGGCCGATGCTCGGGGCCTGAGGAGGTTTATCATGCAAGTGAATATCGAATATCGACCAAGTTTCGCTTTAGCCATAGTCAAGCTCGCTGCCGAGGAGGCGGTGGTGGCGGAGGCCGGGGCGATGGTGAGTATGAGTTCGAACGTTCAGATCAAGACTTCGAGCCGCGCCGCAGACGGCGGCAAAAGAGGCGGTATCCTCAAGTCTCTCAAACGCTCCGTCTTCGGAGGGGAATCGTTTTTCATGAACACATACACAGCACAGGGAGGTGAAGGGGAGGTTACACTCGCCCCTACCCTGCCCGGCGACGTACTCTCAATCCCGATGACCGGATCGGGACTCCTTATCCAGGGCACGTCCTACATGGCCAGCTCTCCCGGAATTTCCATCGACACCAAGTGGGGCGGATTCAAAACCCTGTTCGGCGGCGAAGGATTGTTCATGCTGAAAGCTACCGGCACCGGCGAGATTGTGGTCAACAGCTTCGGAGCCATTCACGAATTACAAATGGACGGCCCATATATCGTGGACACCGGCCATATCGTCGCTTTCGACGAAACACTGTCCTTCGAGGTTAAAAGAGTGGGATCGTGGAAATCCACCTTCTTCTCGGGTGAAGGCCTGGTAACCGAGTTCAACGGCAAGGGCCGTCTCTGGATACAGAGCCGCAACCCTAAAGAATTCGGTAAAGACATCGGAAGCAGGCTCCCACCCCGGAGAGCCTAGCGAGGAAAGGAGAGTACCATGCAGATAAATATTACCAGCGCACCTGATTATGCCATGGCCGAGGTAAGCCTTACTGCCGACGAGAAGGTTGTTGTCGAGGCCGGCTCCATGGTGGCGATGTCGCCTCATATGCAGATCGAGACCAAGGCCAGGGGCGGAGTCTTGTCTTCAGCGAAAAGAATGCTCGGAGGCGAAAGCTTTTTCATCAATACATATACGTCGGCGGGAAATCCCGGTTTGATCTATATCGCACCCGGTCCGCCGGGCGACCTCCGCCATCTCCAACTTCCCGGTGGTGACTTCTACATCCAGTCGGGATCCTATGTGGCAAGTTCCTCCGGGGTTCAGCTCGATACCAAGTGGGGCGGGGCTAAGACCTTCTTTGGCGGAGAGGGCCTTTTTATCCTTAAGGCTTCCGGGCAGGGAGATTTGATTTTCGGTTCCTTCGGAGCGATCCATGAAGTGGATGTGGATGGAAACTACAGCGTAGACACCGGCCACATCGTCGCTTTCGATGCCGGCCTTACTTTCAACATCCGAAAGGTTGGAGGTCTCAAGTCGCTGTTTCTGTCCGGCGAAGGGTTGATATGCGACTTCTCAGGCAAGGGCAAGCTCTACATCCAGACCAGAAAGCCGGGTAGCTTCGTCCATTGGCTTACCCCTTTCCGGCCGGTGAAGCAAGAAAGTGCCGGGGGACCGCTTGGCATAATTTACAACATAATCAGAAGATTTATTTAAGCGGATGGGGTTCAGGTGGTCGGAGGTTAAGGGCCTCTCGCTCCGACCGGCCTTTTCTTTATACGTGAAAGAAAGAGTGATCCCCTTAAATAAAGTTCATAAAACAATATCGGAGTGCAGAGTAGGTGCATGTAATGTGCACCTACTTTTTTGGGGAAAAAGGGAAAGAAAAATTAAAGTGCGCTTTCTGCGCGAATTTCTTTTTTAAGCGCCGGATTCGTTTATGAAAGTGACTTTTATATGAAGCTTGCCTTCGCTGTATATGCGGACATATTGGCGAGAGTTGAACATCTTCGGTTAAGTGTTATATATTCAGTGGGTCTTGGGGAATGGATTGCCATGATGTATAAGCCGAAAGGAACAGTAAGCCGTAATTTGAGCGGTAAAAGTGACGATTGAGGCGGCTTTCAAATGGGCCCGTGTGGGCGCCAGGACCCGTACGGGTCGAAAAACAGCCCGCCTCTATCTTTGTTTATGAAAAAAGGAGGTATTCAATGGGAACTAAACGGGCGCGCCTGAGATATGAATTCGACAATTTCATGACCAAGGGAGGTAAGTCGTTCTTTGTAATGCTGATCGTTCTTTTCCTTGGCGGTCTTGTGCTGGTGGGTTTGCTACGAATTCTCGTTCTTCTCATCTGGCCGGAATTAGGCGGTGGTGGCGCCCCCTTTTTGCGGCATATCTGGACAATTTTCCTGCAAATGACCGATCCCGGAAATATGAGCCAGGATATCGGGTCATCACCCGTGGTAAAAATTACCGCTATCATTGCCGGAATGGTGGGGGTTATTATATTTTCCATGCTCATTGCCTTTATCACGACGGAATTGGGTACTATTCTGGATGAGCTTAAAAAGGGCCGCAGTCGAGTGATTGAATCCGGCCACACTCTCATTCTGGGTTGGAATGAGCGGGTCATAAAAATCCTTCAAGAACTTATTGTAGCCAACGAAAGTAATTTCTACGCCGGCGTGGTTATCCTTGCGGACCAGGACAAGGAGATGATGGACGACACGATAAAGGAAGCCATTACCGACACCAAGACGACCCGCATAGTCACCAGGCATGGCTCTACCTCAACCCTATCCGATCTCGATCTTGTGAATGCAAGCAAGGCGAAATCGGCTATTGTGTTAGCGAGCTGTTCGGACGCTGCGAGCCGGGAAGAAAGACGGATTTCGGATTTGAGAGTTATAAAAACCATTCTGGCCCTTACACAGTGCCAGGACGAGAATGGTGAGATACCCATTGTAGCCGACGTTTTCAGCGAAACACACCGTAAATTGGTTCATCTTTTCAGTTCCGATAATGTCCTTTCCGTGGATGCTTCCGAGATTTTGGGGAAGATCCTGGTCCAGACTTCACGTAGCAGTGGTTTGGCGGTGGTATACAACGAGATGCTTTCGTTCGATGGCGGGGAATTATATTTTTACGGAGCTGAATGGAACAATATCAAATTCTACGATGCCTTATTTCACTTTCCGGACGGAGTGCCTCTTGGAATTAAAAAGGCGGACGGAAAATTGATCTTACGTCCCGAGGATAACGACATAATACTCGAAAAAGGTGATGAGATACTGATTTTTGCCGAAGACGACTCGACGATCCAGTTTTATGACGAACCGGTAGTCCGTCCCAAAGAGTTAACTCCGACTTCCAAACGATTGATAAGAAAAATCGAACGTCAACTGTTTTTAGGTTGGCATTCGATAGCACCGGTTTTGATTCAGGAGTTCGCTCACTACCTACTTGAAGGTTCCTCGATTGACGTAGTGATTAAGGAGCCTTCTCAAGAGATAAAGAGCATGGTGGAAAAGGCTCAGCAAGAACACGGCTCTTTAAAAATAAACCTCATTTCCCGCGATCCGCTATCCATGGAAGACCTCATGAGCCTGTCTCCTTTTGAATATGACAACGTTATAATCCTGTCTACATCGGAAGGAGAAAGCGCCACGGAGAAAATCGATTCCGAAACCATCATGATTCTGCTTCTCCTGCGTTCAATACGCGGACAAACAGACCATGTCGATCATATTGACGAAAAACAGACATCAATCATCACCCAGATCATGAACTCCGATAACGACGAACTGATGACCAGAACCACTGTGGATGATTTCATTATTTCCAACAACCTCGTATCCATGATGTTCGCGGCCCTATCCGAAGAACCGGATTTAAAGGCCGTATACGACGACATATTCAGCGAAGAGGGTTCCGAAATATACATCAAGCCCGCCTGGCTATATTTCGACTCCCTGCCCGCCAAGGTAATTTTTGCGGATATTATTGGCGTCGCCCATCGCAGGGGAGAGATTTGTTTCGGGGTGAGGCGTGCCAGATACGCCAATGATCCATCCAGGAACTTCGGGGTAAAACTCAATCCGGACAAAAAGGCGAGTTATACCATAACCGAAGACGACTGGTTGGTCGTCCTGGCCGAGGATGAATCATAATTGGTTATCCGTTCCCTTAAAATCTCAGAGGAGGGCACTAGACCGGACAGGGGTAAATAAAGTTGGTTTCTTTGCCGCAGTCGGCGCAGTTTGAGCCGTCGAGTCCCATGACCGAGGTATGATACCCCGAGCGACGCACGAGCAGCGCGCCGCAGTGCGGACAGTGGCTCGATGAACCTTCATCGCTCAATACGTTGCCAAGATACACATACTGAAGCCTTTCGGAGGCGATTTTGAAAGCTTTTTCCAGGAATTCCAATGGTGTAGACGGTTCGTGATATTTGTACATCGGGTGATAGCGGCTGATGTGAAGAGGGATTTCAGGGTTGATGGCGGCAATCTGCTCGACCAATGCCAAAAACGCCGCCTCATCGTCGTTTATCCCGGTGACCACCAGGTGCGTCACCTCGACGTGGCTCACCTCGTATGCGAGTTTGATATTGTCCTTTATCACCTGCGGCTTCCTGGCGCCGGAATATTCACGGTAGTTCTCGTCGGTCGAGTACTTGAGGTCGATGTTAAAGGCGTCGATCAATTCGACCAGTTCCTTGAAAGGCTCTGGATTCAGGTAACCGTTGGTGACGGCGGTGGTTTTCATCCCAGCCTCGCGGAACGCTTTCGAGCAATCGCGCACCCACTCGAAATTGACGAGGGGTTCGTTATAGGTAAAAGATATCCCTACCGAGTTGTGTTTTCGGGCAGTCCGCACCAGATCGTCTATCTCGACGCCGTCCAGAGGCGCGTCTCCTTCGACCAGCGAATAATTCTGGCAAAAGGGGCAATGGAAGTTGCAACCTATAAAGCCTACCGAAAGAATCTGCGAGCCGGGGCAGAAATGATATAGCGGCTTCTTTTCTATCGGGTCCATGTGTACGGCGGCCACTTTGCCGTATATCAAAGGTGTCAATCGACCTTTTTTGTTACCCCTGTTTTTGCAGGTGCCCTTTCGGCCCGGCTTAATCACGCAACTTTGCGGGCAAAGGTCGCACTGCACCTTCTCGCCGTCATCGATTTTGTGCCAGTACTTCGCTTCAGGCTCCATTGCCCGATCTCCTATATTGCCCGCAACCTATGGCAGATTCTCGATCTCCCTTCCGGAAGGATATTTTATCCTGTAGGCCAGCTTGATGGTTTTCTTTGCGCCGCCGGGCATGTCCAAATCCCATCGAGCCCGACCGCCCCGCTCGATCTCGGTCGGCTCCGGTTCGATGAGCGTGACTTTGACTTCTATATCATTATGACGACTTTGAGGTATGGGTTCGTAAAGTCTCAGGGTGGTTTTACGCCCGATATTGTTGGTGACCTCGATTCTCCACTCGTAGCTGACGGTGGTTTTGCTCAGGAATGAGTCCGTTTTCTTTTGGATAAGCTTCCGGTCGATACTTATACCTTCGTCGATGCCCAACGGCACATCGATCTCCTCGCCGGGAGCCCATTGCGGCAGCCGAGCTTTGCCGACGAACTTTCCCGCAAGGAAAACATTGGCCGTACCCGGCAGGAATGACCGTTCGAGAGGGTTTTTAACTTTCGCTTGCAGATACGCAAAAGGACTTTCGATGGGCACAGCGACGTAACGCAACTCGCCCTTGAAAGAGTCCGTCGAGACGGGAACGAGATGCGGCTTGCCGTCGGCGGATATGTTTCGGGGCTTCCTGATTTTGAACTCGACGGCTGTTTCGCCGGAAACCACTTCCGCAACGGCGGTCGCCATCGGCTCAGGCGGCGGAGCCTCAGCGGCTTTCGGCGCAGCCATAGCCCCGAAACGCAAACTCGACCTTCGTCTCTTCCCATATTTGGCCGCGAAATCAAGCACCAGCGGCTGCGGCTCGGGCATATCGCCACCCACCTGCGGGGAAGCGGTAGACAACACCAGCTCGACAGTGGACCAATCCTCGCCGGTACGTTGCCTGACCTGCGCTTTGGACACGATTTCGATCTTTCCGCTGCGGGAATCGGCGCGAATGTCGTAAATCGGAGTCCAGCCGGCGTTGCGCATTATGTAGCTGAAGCCCAGCGTGAAGCTGCCGCCGGATTTGCATTCGAGGTCAACGGTGAGGGTCTTTTTCTTCGTCCAGCCCGGGTGTCTGAGCTTATTAAGCTCTTCTTTCACTTTTGCCCACTCGCGATCAAGTTGCCGGGCGCGCGCCTTGAGCTCGATTTTTCTCTTGGCAATGGCATCCAGGCGGCGCTTGAGCAGGTTTTCCGTACCCGAGAGCCTCGATCCCGCCGAACCGCCGCTTATTATGGCGGGATTGAAAACTTCGATAAAGCTTTTCGCCAGCGTTTGCATATAATTCCTCTCCACATCGAGGATTGATTTTTCGTGTTGTACGGCCTTGATTTCGATTCTCAACTCTTCTAACCTGTCTTCGAGTCGGCGAATGTCATCGTCGCTGGGGCGCGGCAACTCCTCCCGGGACATATTCAACCCCAACAGCTTCACTTTCGCCGTTCCCTTTCCCCATCCACGAACGGATTCGTCATTTATTCCGCCCGGCAGGTCACGCAGCACCAGTTTGTGCACTCCGGGCGACAAATTCAGTTTAACTTCGCGAGTTACCAGCGCCCGGTCGAGGTAGACGGTGACGCTGGTTATCTTGGACGTCGCCGCTTTCTCGGCAGCGGGCGCGCCTGCGGCGATAAGGAAAGAAACCGCGACAATAATCAGTAACGCTTTTCGCATGATACACCTCCCGCCCTATGGTAATCCGGAGATCCGGCGGTCTTTGGGGAAACGCACCGTGTATGAGATACGAACCTCCGCCGATGCGCCGGCGGCAAGGTCGATACGCCACATCAATATCCCGTTGTCCTTACGCTTTGCGGGCTCCGGCAGGATGTTCTCCACCTTGATTTCGATGTCGCCTTGTCTGCTGATGGGAACGCGGTCGAAAATCTCGATGGTGATGGATTTACGCTTGAAATTCTTAACCTCGACCAAGTACTCGTAAGCAATCGTCCGCTTGGATCCCGTTTCCTTCTCTTTCCTTTTCAACTGCTTGCGCTTGATTCTCACTCCCTGGTCGATACCCAGGCTGAGAGTTTTCTCCTCTGTGTCGGTCCAGTCGTCAATGTTGGTAGTTCCGATGAAACTCGGCCCCACGAACACATTCGCCTTACCGGCCACGAAGGGATGTCCCGTCTCGTTTTTGGTCTTTGCCCTCAGGAATACTATGGACTTGGCTTCGGGCCAGGAAGCGTGTTCGAAACTTGCCGAAAGTTTGTCTACTGCAATAGGGACGCGATGCGGCTCGCCGTCCGAAGGTATGGTTTTTTTCTGTTTTACCTCGAAGAAAACCGCCGTTCCGGCGCTTCGAACTTGCGCAGCTTCGATTTCAGCGGCGACTTCCACCTCTTCTTCAAGCGCTTCCTCCGGGGCCATCTCCGCCCCCGTCACGCCCTCGCCGTCCATTGGAGCCATTCTCGGGGGTGGAGGAGGCGCCGCCGTTCCGGCGGGTGCAGGCGGATGATAAAAAACAAGGTATAAGGGATCGAGCTTGGGAGGTGTCCCGCCGATGTGCGGTTTGGCGGTGCTTACGGACAGCGATACGTCGGTCCAATCCTCGCCGGTGCGTTGGATTATCTGCGCGTATGAAGTTATCTCGATCTCTTCCTCATCGGGTAATGCGCGGATGTCGTAAAGCGGCTTCCAGCTTGCGCCGGGCAAGAGATAGGAAAAAGTCACTTTCATTGACCCGGCGCGCGAGACGGACAGGTTAACCGTCACGCATTTAGTGCGGTCGCCGGATGGGCGCCGGATTTTTTTAAGCTCCTTATTGAGAGCGTTTATTTCCAGGTCTGTACGGCGCAACTCGGCGGCCAATCGGCGATCGTCGGAAAAGGCGTCACGCAAACCGCCAACCACCGCCATCGCAATACGCTCGATTTCCGCAATGTTGCCCCATGAGGTTTTCGAATCGCTGCGATGCGACCTCTCCGGCCGCACATCGGCCAGCATCCGAATGGTGATGGCGAGTGCCATTCTCTTTTCTTCGATCAGCTTTTTTTGATCCCAGAGTTCTTCGATTCGGCGCTTTAGGTCCGCTACCCTTCCTTCCGGCACCTCGGGAGCAGGTTCGAGGTCGACTGTCACCCCTTCCAGTGTGGCCTTGGCCGCCCCGGAACCCCATACCTGAACCGAGCGGTTGTCAAGGGAAGCCGGCAGGCCGCAGAAATTCACCTCGACTTCTCCCCGGTTAAGTTTGACGTCGGCCGTCCGGGTCACCTGCGCGCGGTCCAGGTAAACTTCGACGGAGGTGATCTTCGACGAAACGGCAAGAGCCAACGCCGGCGCCAGAACAATCAGCGCAACGCATAAAAAAATCTTCAAACTCGATCTCATCACACAACCTCCTTTGAGGGGTTATTCATGTTCAATACTACTTTTGACCGATAATAGCCGAAACGGTTTCTCCATACAAATGTTCATGTGGCATATTCGCCGGGTTGTGCACTTGTCGGGACGCTGCTTGATGCAACCTTGTTGTGTTTTCAAACGGGACCCTGATCCTGGAAATTCTTTTCCCTATCGGCAGGCACGGCGCCTTCGTTGTCCCAACCGCGCCGCTGGTAATACAGATCAAGCAGCTTTTCGTAATCTTTCCTGTCCAGGTGCTTGCCCGCTTGCGGCCCCGACCGGATAGGCGTGTCGAAAGTACGCGGCGGCGGATAATCGTCCGGGCGGGATTTGCCCAGTCTGGTGATGATGATCCGGGTTAGATCGTAGATATCTTTGGACAGCTCGAGCAGTTCTTCTATAGATCGCTCGACGCCTGTAATGGCGGCGTAAAACTCCTCGTAGTAACTTTGCGGGAACCCGAGTTCGATCCACGGCAGGCGACAAACGCCCAGCATGTCGAACAGCGGTCTTATCGTCTGGTGATATATGACCAGATCGACCTTCTTTTCAGGCTCCCAACCGAGTCCCATCTCCATTTCCTTCGCCAGCGTCCACGCGCGTGTATGGTGCGCGCCTATATCGCTGGTGCCGTAAGCGAGCGCCATGCTGGTGGCCACTCGAGCGTCGTAAGCGCTTTGCTCAAGGCCCTTGACGTGGCTGGTAATCGGCGTAAGCTGCGGATACCGCTCGATCAGCGCGAGCGATCCTTGCGCGAGCAGGTCGCCCACTCCCTCGCGTCGCGCGGTCTGCTCGATAAGTTCCATAATCCTGTCATCGTCGCCCCAGCTGATGGGTTTACCGCCGATGTCATCTAGCGTTAGAAGCCCGGTTTCGTAACCTTCGATCAATATACCTATCAACCCTCCCATACTGATGGTGTCCACGCCCATTTCGTCGCATAGTTGGCACGCGTGAAGCACTGCTCCGAAATCGTCAACACCGAGGTTGGATCCGAACATGCACGCGCTTTCATACTCAGGGCCCTCGGTGACCGTACCGGCGTACTTGCCTTCCTGGACGAGATTGACGTTGCCGCATGTCATCGCGCATCCGAAGCAGGCGGTATCGCCGATTTTGTAGTGCGCTTCCATTTCGTAACCATTGATTTTATCGGCCCGATCCCAATATGCGTCCCGGAAGTTGTATGTAGGCAGGACGCCGGCCGTATTGCAGTAGTCGATAACGCTCATAAGTCCTTGCTGCTGCCAGAATTTGAACAGTTTATGAGAGCGTAGCTCGGCATAAGCGCGGTCGCCGATTTCCATAAGGCTTGACACGTCGGCGACGGGCAGGTCGCATGCGCCGCGCACAACAATAGCCTTGACGTTCTTCTTGCCCATAATAGCGCCGATGCCCGTGCGACCGGCGTTACGGCTCCAGTCTGCGTTTACGCAAGCGAATACGACGCCGTTTTCGCCTCCGGGGCCGATAACGGCGATTTGAGCGTCAATATCATTGATCTCCTTACGGACCATTTTCTCGGTTTCCAGAGCGGGTTTTCCTGCGAGTTCCGGCTTGGGTACGAAATGCGCCCGGTCTCCGTCCACGAACAGGTAGCCTAACTCCGGCGCTTTGCCGCGCAGAACGATAGCGTCCCAGCCGGCCTGCCGGATGCCGACGCCGAAATGGCCGCCCATCGAGCTGTCGCCGTAAATGCCGGTGGCGGGGGAAATACTTATGAAGCTGTTGCGCCCGCTCGAAGGCAGATAACAACCCGTCAACGGGCCTGGAGCGATGACCAGTATGTTTTCAGGGCCGAGAGGATCGATTTTCCAGTCGTGACGGCGAAGGTTGTCGTAAACCAACTTGGCTCCGTAGCCCCTCCCGCCTATATATTTCAATGCAAATTCCTCGCTGGGTCTTAGAACATCGGCTTTACCCTCTG